>OLNH01000159.1_pt1 | contig 69482 bp, 62 predicted proteins | sample 1643101 | NCBI WGS metagenome assembly OLNH01 (sample SAMEA3136758, study PRJEB25190) | human gut metagenome | biome: human gut; feature: human-associated habitat; material: faeces | place: Austria | collected 2013 | reverse complement strand
CAGCTTTCGGCTGTTCATGGATCTCTTTGATCATAAAATGCTCAAATCCTGCTTTCTCAGCAGCCTCTGCATCCCATTCGATCGTCTTGGCTTCTTTCTGGATCTCATCTCCATCCAGGTTATAGAAAGTGATCTCTCCCTTTCTCACACGGGCCATTTCCAGGTTTCCGATATAATAAACATTTCTGGTATATTTCAGGATTGCCGGAACATCCGATGCAATATAGGATTCTCCATCCTCTACTCCCAAGATCATCGGGCTGTCTTTACGTGCCACATAGATTTCTCCCGGATAATCCTTAAACATGATCGCCAGTGCATAGGAACCGCGGATACGTACCATGGCATGGTTGATGGCATCTACCGGAGTGCCCAGATACTTCTTATAATAATAGTCCACCAGTTTCACTGCCACCTCTGTATCTGTAGATGAATAAAATGTATATCCCTTACGGATCAGCTTCTCCTTCAGTTCCTGGTAGTTTTCAATAATGCCGTTATGAACAGCAACCACATTCCCATCATCACTCATATGAGGATGTGCATTCAGTTCGGACGGTTCTCCATGAGTCGCCCATCTGGTATGACCGATTCCACAGGTTCCAGGAACAGATTCTCCATCATTGGTCTTATCTGCAAGAACTTTCAGTCTGCCCTTCGCCTTAATAATATCTGTTTCTCCGTCACCGTCACGGACTGCCAGTCCCGCTGAATCATACCCTCTGTATTCCAGTTTCGAAAGTCCATATAAAAGAACAGGCGCTGCCTGATGATTACCGGTATATCCAACAATTCCACACATTGTCAAATCCTCCCTTATTTTTTATCGTGTCCCATTGTACCATGGTATGCATTTTATAGCAAGGAAATCACCTGATCCAGTATTCTCTGTTTATTTGAAAATACTTTCAATTCTGTTATATTTCTCTTTCATACAAAATCTGGTGTGGAATTCAACTGCCGGATCTTTCTGAAAAATATCTATTACAGTAAGACAGCGCAGTACCCGGAAATCCCTATAATTTCCCGAATACTGCGCTGTCATTTCTCTTCTTATCATTTTATTTCCAGCTCATATTTCTTCTTATCATGCACTGTGATATCCTGTCCCAACTGCACTTCGATCATCTGAAGTTCTGTATCTGCGATCACTGTATGCCGGCATCCTGCCTTCATGCAGATCACATCTCCGGCCTTCACAGACTGTTCCCGTTCATCCACAACTGTCCTCCCCTGCCCGGAGATCACATTCCAGATCTCATCTCTGTGCTCATGACTGTGATAGTTCATGCTGTGGCCGGGATTCAGGGTTACCTTTATGGTCAGGCTGTCATCTCCCACATCCAGCACCCGGAAGCTTCCCCAGGATTTCTCTGCAAACATGACTTTATTATCCAGCGTATTTACAAACGGTTTGATATAGCTGGACTGCTGTTTGTCAGAAACTAAAATCCCCTCCGGACTGGCAGAAACTACGATATTTTTCAGCCCCATACAGAGAACCGGAACATTCAGTTCATTGATCACATGAAGATTTTCGCAGGTTTCATTATATAATGCTTCTCCCACGATCTGACTGTCCATGGCCTCTGTCAAAGTATTCCAGGTTCCCAGATCCTTCCACATACCACTGAAACGCATCACTTCTATATAAGGCTCATGTTCTACCACTGCATAATCGAAGCTGATCTTCTTCAGGGAATCATATTTCCTGTACAGATCCTCATAATCTGTAAAATCAATCAGTTCATGGGCACGCTTCAATACATAATCCAGTTTAAAAGCAAACACTCCTCCATTCCAGAGTGCACCCTGTGAAATATATTTTTCTGCTGTTCTCTGGTCCGGCTTCTCTTTAAATACAGAAACTTTGCTCACCCGGTCCGCTTTCTCAGGGATAATGTAACCATATTTCTCACTGGGATAGGTAGGTTCGATTCCCATAAGGACCAGATTGGCCTCGCTCTGCGCTGCATAATTTCCCAGTTCTTCCAGTGCCCTGAAATAATCCACCTCCACATAAGGATCCACCGGACATACCACAATAGCTTCCTTACGGCTTACTCCTCTTATATCGTGCAGATAAGACGCCGCCAGGGCAATAGCCGGAAACGTATCACGCCTGCAGGGTTCCACGCTGATCCCGATATTCTCTCCCAGCTGATTGTGCAGCGCAGACACCTGAGATCTGGAAGTTGCTACTGTAATCTCAGCGTCAGGATCTACTGTACGGATCTGCCGGTAAACTCTCTGTACCATGGACTCCAGCATTCCATCCTGCCTGTGAAAGATCTTGATAAACTGTTTCGAACGGATCTCATTGGAAAGTGGCCACAGACGCTGGCCTGAACCTCCGGACAATAATACAATGTTCATAGGCACCTACCGTTCCGCACGCATTGGATTGTTCAGGAAATCTTCATAGGACAGGCGGATTCCCTCTTCCAGTTCCGTCTTATATTTCCATCCAAGCTGCTCTGCCTTGGAAACATCCAGAAGCTTTCTCGGCGTACCATTGGGTTTGGAAGGATCCCATTTGATCTCGCCCTCATATCCGATCACCTTCGCAACCAGCTCTGTCAGCTCTTTGATCGTCAGTTCCTTACCTGTACCTGCATTGACTGTTTCATTTCCGGAATAATGATTCATCAGAAATACGCAAAGATTTGCCAGATCATCTACATACAGAAATTCACGAAGAGGTGAGCCATCTCCCCAGCAGGTAACCTCAGACAGACCATTTACCTTCGCTTCATGGAAACGTCTGATCAGTGCCGGCAATACATGACTGTGTGTAGGATGATAATTATCATTCGGGCCATACAGATTAGTTGGCATCACAGAAATATAATCTGTACCATACTGTCTGTTCAGAAACTCGCAGTACTTCAATCCTGAAATTTTTGCCAGTGCATAGGCTTCATTTGTCTTTTCCAGCTCAGAAGTCAAAAGACAGCTCTCTTTCATGGGCTGGGGTGCCATGCGTGGATAAATGCAGGAAGACCCCAGGAATTCCAGCTTTTTGCAACCGTTTTTCCATGCAGAATGGATCACATTCATTTCAAGGATCATATTGTCATACATAAAATCAGCCAGTGCATTCTGGTTGGCCACAATGCCGCCCACCTTCGCAGCTGCCAGGAAAACATATTCCGGCTTCTCTTCTGCGAAAAATGCTTCCACAGCATCCTGCCGGCAGAGGTCCAGCTCTTTATGGGTACGTGTTACAATGTTTGTATATCCCTGTCTTTCCAGTTCCCTTACGATTGCAGAACCTACCATTCCACGGTGTCCTGCCACATAAATTTTCGCGTTCTTTTCCATCATGATCAATGCACTCCTTTCACAGCTTTTTCTCTTTTCGCCAGTTCCCGGTCATGCTTTGCCATGATCTCTACCAGTTCCTCATATGTAGTTTTCTGTGGATTCCATCCCAGCACTGTTTTCGCCTTGGTCGGGTCACCCCAGAGATTGTCCACATCTGTCGGACGAAACCATGCAGGATTTACGCACACCAGCATTTTGCCAGTCTGTGCATCATATCCCTTTTCCTCCAGGCCTGTTCCTTCCCAGCGAAGTGTGATGCCGTTGGCTGCGAAAGCCTTCTCTGTGAAATCCCGTACTGTATGCTGCTCACCTGTGGCAATTACAAAATCTTCCGGAGTTTCATGCTGAAGGATCATCCACATACACTCTACATAGTCTTTCGCATAGCCCCAGTCACGAAGAGAATCCATATTTCCAAGCTCCAGGTGATCCTGAAGTCCCTCCGCGATCCTTCCTGCAGCACGTGTGATTTTACGGGTAACGAAATTCTCTCCTCTTCGTTCAGACTCATGGTTAAATAAAATACCATTTACAGCAAACATCCCATACGCTTCCCTGTATTCCTTCACCATCCAGAAACCATACTGCTTGGCAATAGCATAAGGACTGTAAGGATGAAACGGGGTAGTTTCCCGCTGTGGAACTTCTTCTACTTTTCCATATAACTCAGAAGTAGATGCCTGATAGATCCTGGTCTTCTTCGTCAGTCCCAGAATACGGCAGGCTTCCAGAATACGAAGGACACCCAGTGCATCCACGTCCCCGGAGTACTCCGGTACATCAAAGGAAACCTGTACATGTGACTGAGCTGCCAGATTATAGATCTCATCCGGCTGTACCAGACCGATAATACGGATTAGGGAAGAAGAATCCGACAGATCTCCATCATGAAGAGTAATACGATCCAGCAGATGATCGATCCTTGATGTATTCGGTGCTGAAGAACGGCGCACGATCCCGTGTACCTCATATCCTTTATCCAGAAGAAGCTCTGCCAGATAAGAACCATCCTGTCCAGTGATACCTGTGATAAGAGCAGTTTTCGACATATAAATAAACCTCATCTTTCTTTATAAAATTTCTTTTGTTGATTTTTCTGGGTTTATTTTAAAGAAACTGCTCCTCCCTTTGAATTCAGAATCTTGCAGTATGCTTACACATTATTGCTCTCCTGCTGCCATCTCTCCCTGTACTCCGAAGGACTGATCCCTTCCATCTGTTTGAAAATACGGCTGAAATAATGAGGTGCCCCCAGCCCGCAGGTGTAGCCGATGGCTTCGATCTTTTCCCCGGAAAAGCGCAGCATAAACTTTGCCCTTGTCACTCTTCTGTTCATCAGGTAACTGTTAATACTGGTGCCAAACTGCTCCTTAAACACCCGGGTCAGATAATATTTACTGATAAAAAAATGTTCTGCCAGGAAATCAAGGGAAATTTTTTCCTGATAATGCACATCCAGATATTCCTTGATAGGCAGAACATTCTGTTTCTTCAGATTCGTACCCTTTACCTTTTTCGGGTTCCAGGATTCACTCATCAACAGTACCAGAAGCTGGTCAAGTTCACTGTTGATCTTCATATCCCTGATATGATCGTCGGATTTCGCCAGGGCAAAAATCCTCTGATGCAGGGCAAGATATTCAGAAATGTAAACGGGATGAAAGACAACTCTTCCACCCCGTTCCAGATATTTATCATATATTGCTGTCATATTGGGTCCATAAAAATGGATCCAGGCCAGACTCCACAGCTGCCTGCCGGTGCTTTGGATGTATTCCTTCCTACAGTCAATAAAAATGCAGTCGCCCTTTTTCAAAACATAGGTTTTTCCCTCATAAGTCAGTTCCCCGCAGCCTTCTGTCACAGTGAAAAACAGAAAAGAAGTAAGATTTTTTCTTCCCGCTGTATGGGGCCTGTGCACTTTCAGAGTCCCGATCTCCTGCAGATATCCCAGGGAAGTACGAGCGAACCCAGAAGGAGTATACAGCACACGTTCAGAGGTAACTACTGCCGGAGCACTGCCGGCAAATAATTCTTCTGTATGATTCTGCATTTCTATATGATCTCACACTCCCAGACGTCTACCGGATTATCCTGAAATACTTCTTTTAATCTGCTGTGCACCTGATTTCCGGACACACCTTTCTTCAGTATCACCTGCAGAAATCCTCCGCCGCCTGCGCCGCAGACCATTTTCGCATCGATCAGATCCTCTATGGACAAAAAGATCTGGTCGATCAGCGTATTGGTGCTTCCTGCATCTACCTTCTGGCTCAGTTCCCAGTGATAATTCAGAAGCCGGGCGAATTCATCAATATTTCCTCTCTCCAGCTCAAAACGCATCAGGGCAGCCACCTTCTGGATCTCATTTAACGCAAACAGGCTGTCCGGCTCATTTCCCACATACCGTCCCACTACATCACGGAGCAGGTTTCGCGCCAGACGCCGCTGTCCTGTGTAGATCAGGCAGAAACGTTCATTAAGTTCCTGTCTGGTCTCCGGATTAAGCTCAATATGCTGCACCTTGATCTGCTGATTCAGTCCCGGTGTGCTGGTGATATATTTGATCCCGTTTGTCACACCGCCTACCTGATCCTGCCATCCGCCGCCGGTAGACATGATCTGCTCCATCACCAGCACATGGGCATAAAGATCTGCCTCAGAATAAGAGATTCCCATAAACTCAAATACTGCTTTTACGCAGGCTGCGGAAAGGATTGACGATGTACCAAGGCCGCTTCCCTTCGGCACATTGGTCACCTCTGAATGCATCTCGAAGCCGCCTCCCAGACGTTCCAGAATCTCTGACAGATCTCCTCCCTGCGCCGGAAGGATCCCGCATGCCAGAAGACACGCTTTCTGCAGGGCAAAAGAGTCATAAGGATCCCCGGTTCTCTGTAACGGTTCAATGGTGTCAAATTCCCCATGTACATCCATATCCCTGCTGTCGAAAACGATTTTCTTCTCAGGAATCTTTACCAGTGTCACCTCTACCGGAAGTTCCCCGTTCAGGCTGATGGCCGCATTCAGCACTGTACCGCCTGTCTCGCAGCAGATAGGCGGCGTATCACTCCAGCCTCCGCCCCAGTTTACTCGCAGAGGAAGTTTCACGGTATGTTCTTCACAGACGATCCTGCAGTTCTCATTATACTGGAGATTTTTCATGGCTGATACCAGGATCTGTTCAGAGATCGTACGGAAGCTGTCTTCGATATATTTATCTCCCTCTCTGCTTCCCAGGGCACTTCCCACATAATAATTCAGCCGGACTGCCTCAGAGAAATCAGCTCTGTTCAGACGTTTCTCCATCCATTCTCTCTGTATCTTAGTCAAAGGCTCCAGGTCTGTAACCTCCCGGACAGGTTTTCCCTGACGGATATCTTTAGCTATCTCATCCATCTGCACCAGTTCCTGCATTCTTTTATTCCACGCAATGATGGCAGATGCATCTGCATCATGAAAACCGGAACAAAGAGACTTTCTGTTTTCCTTTCTCCAGCTCGCCAGATCACCGCCATTATGGAAAATCTCATACAGATTCAGGGACGCCTTCACGGCTGCCTGAATTCCGTCACATTCCGGATACAGTTCTGCCTGCCATAAGGTATGCTCTCTCTTTCCCCAGAGCTCATCCTCGCTGATCCCAAGTTCCCCGGCTCTTTTTTCCAGCTCCATGCCAAACAGCACCGATTCCTTGGGATTATCCTGTACTCCGTAAATCCTGCATACGAACTTGCCGTTCTTCTGCTTCAGTCCATGGAGCACTACATGATCCGGGATCACTTCATCATGAATGTCCAGATACGAAAGAATTACTCCATTTCCCACAACAGCCCTGCTATGTACAAAGGAATCTTCCAGATAGCAGCCCTCTCCCACCACGGCTCTGTCCGAGAGTACACTGTTATATCCTGCCGTCTGTCCTGTAATACTGCTGTTGACCTTCCTGCTCCATTCCAGTTCTTTATAATCCTCCACACCGCCGTTCATCAGCTTCAGGATCTCCCTGGTGGTTCCGAAATGAATAAATTTCGCAGGTGCCAGACGAAGTAACTTCATACGGTATGGGCGCAGAGCTTCCCAGACAGCCTTTCTCGCTTCGGTCAGTTCCGGGCAGAATTCTCCTTCCGGTTTCTCCTGGAAAAACGTCTCCAGGGTAGAATCCTCTGCCAGAGGATAAAGAAAATCCCCATATAAAGACAAACGCACCCTGTCATTTACATACCTGAAATATTTCTCTTCTGTAGAAATCAGCAAATACAGCGCCTTCAGAACTTCTGCGGAAAAAATTACCGCACCTGTATCAATATCCACACAGTCATTGACATTCACTGCTCCGGCCTGTCGGAGAGTTTCTACCGTCTGCTTATGAAGAAACTTCTTTACATTTCCATCTTCACTGTTTAAAAATACGCCGTGATTCTTACCGGTTTCCACGTTTTCTTTAAAAGAAATCACTGCTGCCCCTCTGCCGGAAAAATCAATCTGCAGCGGATTAAACAGCAGCAGCACATCCCCTGAAAGTAAAAGCATACCTTCACGGATCCTGGAGGGAACGGAAGACATAGCGATAAGAAACTCATCAAACAGAGTAGACGATCTGCCATTTGGCAGTTTGTGCGGTACAGGACTGAACAGCTTGCCCAGCGCAGAATAGGCAGGCACACGCTTGCTGTCCCCTCCGGAATGGATCACCAGGATCCTCAGTCCATCAAAAACATCATCCTCTGCCTGTGATCCCTCCTGCACTCTCCTGCGTTCTGTCTCTCTTTTCTGAATGTATCTCAGCACGGACAAGGTAGCTCCGCCTGATCCTACCCGGACATTTCCCTCATCCGGGATCACTGCGAAATGTGTTCCGGACGGCAGAAAATCCTTTCTTGATTCAATCTGACTTCTGTACCCTGCTGCCTGATTCTCATCAGAAGCAGTCAGAATAATATAATCCCACTGAGGAAATGTCTCCGATGTCAGTGAACGATTATAATCATCCCAGGTATCTTTATAAGACTGGGACAAAAAAAGTGATGTTAAATTATTCATAAATGCTCCTTCCTTTTATGGACATTGTTCTTATAAACAGGCACGCCTGGTATGATTGGCATTTATCGCAATTTTCTGCAACAAAAAAACACCGGGCTGAATCTTCCATTCAGCTCGATGCTTTTCTTATCTGATGTTCTCTACTTATCTGTCATTTTCCCGAAAAAGCGTACAAAAGCCCATTTCGCCATGTTTCAGGCGAAATGACCCTCTCTCCTGTATGTCCGCTTCTCTCCCCAAACGCGACAAAGCGACGATTTAAGGCTTCCACTTTTGTAGTGTATGTGCTGTTTATTATCTTTTTTATTATAGCAGAATTATTGGATATGGCAAGGTGGGATTTGGGGGATTTACTTCATTAATCTACATTACTTCGCTTAATCGCATTCAGAGTTTCACTTGTATCATTTCCAAATTTATTCGGCATAAATCTATAATAATTATAATAACGAATATCTGCCCAATTACGGATATAATTCTGAATGTCTCCGGATATCGCATCAAAATCCCTCCAGAAATCTTCAATATTCTTTTTTTCCTTCTGCCTGTCTAAATCCAGTTCTGCCGCCCAGAATTCGAATCTGTAATCTTCCAGAATTGTTTGCATTTTGTGGTTAAACACATCATTTATTTCCAGAATATATCTCTGTTCCAATATTTTCTCTACGGACTTCTTTGTCTCTTTTACAGAGTATGCTAGTTGATCTACAAAAAAGTCCATAAGCTGCTTCTGCCTTTGTTCATCACATTCATAAAATCGCTTTCTGGTCAGTTCATACCACTCTCTCCATGTATGCTTTTCCTTATGGTAATCAATATCCTTGTAAGCTACCACACATAGTCTCGCCCAACAAGACACATAATCTCCTATATGATACATAAGATCAGAATATATAGATTGATATACAATCCCCGCCTTTTTATTCTTTTCCCTCACATTCGCAATTTCAATCCATAAAGCAACCGCAGCTGATGCGAAACATCCCAATGCAAGATTACTGATCACACTCATGATCTTATCATCCATGCAGCCTTCATACAAACAGCTGAATAATATCCCTGCTCCCGATACAACTAAAATACTTATATATAATTTCCAGTTTACTGTATATGGATTTTTTATTTCCTGTTTTATAAAATTTTTCAGATTCAGCATTTTCTATATTTTCTCCCAGATATAGTCTTTGTTATATATTGTACTACTGTTTGATTATAATTGCATGTTTATTTTATCGTCAAAATTGATGTTTATTCATTATGTTTTTATTATATTATATATTATTAAAAATAATGCTCATGCAGAATTACATGAGCACTATTATTTGACTGAAGTAGCCAGATTTTTCTTCAAACGCATATACGCTTCAACACTTCAACGCCTCTTCAGTAATATTTTATCTTATCTTTTCTGCAAATACAATCACAATATGTCAGCAGATTCTCAATCTTACATAACTTTTTGACGCTATTCACTCAAATCCTTATACGCCGAGCTTATAAAAATCTGGTATCTCTTTTGCATAATTTGGAAATCATCTCCCGTAAAATTATAAATTTTCAAACCAATTATTACAAATCTTCGCTTCCCCTAAAAATCGCCAACGGCAAATATTCTCCACTCCGCGGTTTCTCAATTTGCGGATTCTGATCTGACTTCAGTCTCTTTACATACGGTTTAGACATTTCGTGTGCCTTTGGCGCAGGTAAATACCAGGATTTGGACTCCCCCTTACATCTCTCAATAAACTCAGAACATACTTTTAATAAAGATGATGTATAATATCCACCTTTTCTACTATCATCCCCTGAAGTCTCATCCCAGTCACAGGCATACATAACTATATTCATAACATCCAGTCTTCTGATAAGCTTCTCATAAATCGTTCTCGTATCCCTGCGCATTGAAAATGACTTCTCAATATGTTCCAGATATGCTTCGTTTATTTCAGAGGTTGGTTTCAGCCTTTCTCTACAGCAGTCTACGATTATAATTCGCTTTTGATCCGGCTGTCTTAACTCATCCACACGCATATTATTAGATAAGTTATTGGATGGCCTTAGTTCGATATATGTATCCTCACCTTCTGAATATCCATGTCCTGTAAAAATTATAATTGAAAAATCCAGATTTTCCATCTCACGCAATTTCATCTTCACCATTGGTTTAAACGGTTGTTCCATACATTCTATCTCATTCGGATACCAGCTCCCACCATCAGGAGACATAAAAAACTTTTTATAGTTTTCTACATCCTTATGTACACCTGCACAATAATTACCCTCTTCCTTTGCTCCTGGATTAGAGATTATCAGTATTTTCTTTCTCATCTGTTGTTCCTTCCTTTCCTTCTATTTTTCCAATTAAAGACGGTGCCAGTCGTTCACTGAATCCAGCCACAATTCCCAAAAGCAGCATAAATTCCTTTTCATGTTTTTCAGCTACAAATCCCGTCATAAATATCCCTGTTTTAAAAGCATATATAACAATAAATGATGAAATCATTCCCACTATATATTTAGAAATAACTTCACATATAAGCAGTGTCTTTCCAGCTGTACATGACGCATTTATATAAGCATTATGTTGCAATACCGAAAACAAAACCCCTATCGCTCCATACCACAAAAAATTCAGGCAATTTATCTGACTGTCATTATTCAGTATTCCACGACCCAAACTATATAAAAGTAAAATGACAATAAATGTCACACAGCAGATTTCCGCATTCCATTTTCGTGTAATTTCATATTCCCGTTCCTCTATATATTTTTCTGCTTCTTTAATGCATTTCTCAAACTCTTCCTCACGCCTCTCAATTGCTAAAATAAGTGCAGTTCCCAAAAGGCAGTTATACTGTCGTTTCTTCTTTTTATCAAGCTGAATCACACATGGTCTATTCTGCATGGAATTCACAATCGCCATCAACTTCCAGAACTTCTCTCCATCAAGGATTTTTTCTCCCTCATCAGTAATCGACCAGTCCAGATCATCTTCTATATCCAGATAAACAATATACATTCCTTCCCTGGATTGAATCAAATAAGATATGTTCTCTGCATACACATCTTCAAAATTTTTTACTGTTTCTTGCAGTTCTCTCTGCAATGATTCTCTCTTTACATTTTTCCCTCTGCCAGATATGAAATCCGTAACAACACTCCACTTATTCTTTCTGTCCGTGCGAACTATATCAACCTCATACTGTTTCCCTTCATGTTCAACGCCATACTTTGACATATTATCTTCATCCTTAGTTTTACTATTTATATTTCACTTCTTTTTCTATTGTACTACTATATATCTGAAAATTCATTCATTATGTATCGACATATTTCTACTCTTTTCGCGTTTTTTGTCCAAAAGTGCCTCTGTATTGGATGCCATGCGGATGCAAAACATCATTCATAAATCCAATGACACAAATTTATGAAAACGATGCTTCGTAAGCGCAAAAGAGATCTATACTTTCCCATCTTATATATTCCAATTCTTTTTTACAGCACTACCGATACCTCTCTGGCTTCCCTTGATCGTGGTGGCAAAACTGCCGACCACAGAATAAAAATACCCCGTCAGATTTCTCCAACGGGGTTCACTGTTAAATTATAGTCCTGGGAAAAGGATTCTCATGTAATCTCTGCCGCCGTAAATCACACGGTCAACATAAACTACATTGTTTGATCTTAAGCGGTAAAAGGCAAGATAATTCTTGAACACAACATAGCGGTACCCACTATCAAGTCCGTTTTCAAATACCAGCTTTGCACCAGACTCAGGAAAAGATGCAATTCCATCTACCTTATCCATGATGCCATCTACGGTATTCTGAGCAGCACTTGGATTACAGAGTTCAAACTCGATATAATCCCATATCTCATCAAGGTCCTTTAATGCTCTCGGAGAATAGCCGATTTTACTTTGCATTCGCACGGGCTCTGAAGTGGTTTCTTACATCTTCTGAAGAAATCCAGCCTTCTTCCTCTCCTGATCTTCTGCCCTCAGCCAGCTCACACATCAGGCGAAGCTGTGCCTGCATCCGATCATACTTTTCCGCCTTTTCTCTCTGCTCTTCCTGCTCATCAATGTTCATGACTGTATAACAGCCACGCCCATTTTTAGTCAGATATAAAGGCTTTCCAACCTGAACGGTTTCGAGAACAGTCGCATAATTTCTCAAATCAGAAATCGGTTTGATGTTCGGCATAATAAAGCCCCCTTTCTTGGTTTCTGTCTTTATTATACCGCTTAGCTGTGCCAAATTCAACGTCTTATTTAGTGCTAAATTTTACAATTTTCCATTAGAAGACGTCCATATCATATTGAGAGGCCAGCTCTTTCTACGGATAATCAAAAATGACATGAAAAAAGCACCCTGACTTTCGCCAAGATGCTTCTTCGTACAATGATATTTATTTGGTAACGTAGGTACTTAGCCTTCCGTTTCCTTTTTGCTCAAGTTTTCCTGCTTCGCAAAGTTCTTTAAGCAGTCGGAATGCCTTCGTTGTTCCTGCGCCAATCAAATCCTCTACTTCTTTTCTTGTGATGCTGCCATTTTCCTGTGCATATTGAACAATAAGTTGCTTCTGCTCATTCAGCGAAATATCCTCATCCGCATTATCCGACACTTGCACTTCATTGTTTTGTTCCTCATTCCTATTCGGAAGTGTCACACGGAAAACTCCTTTTGCCGTTTCAAACTCCGGTTGAAATGGACAAGTTTTATACGCTCGTTCGATTTTTCCGATTCCTGTTCCGTAGCTCTCAATCAATCTCATGCGGTAGAAAACAGCCGCAAGATTTGGATTTCTCGATTGTGAAACGCCAAGAAAAATGGATTTCAGCTCCAAACCAGATACAAGACCTCCAAGAGAAACAAATTCAATTCTGTCCTCATAGACATTGACCAGATTGCTTCCACTAAAAGAGTAATCGCGATGAACGATGCTGTTCAACAAAGCCTCTCTTACAGCTTCCTCCGGATAATCTCTCCAATCAGTTCGATCCAGCCCCGAAAATGTTGCTTTCGTTTTGTTGACTAAATCAATAAACTGATAGACATCTTCAAGCTGCTTCAAAATAGATCCTGTGAACTCCTTTCTATCTCGGAATAGTTCTTTGTCCGTTCCTTGAAAGAGAGCAACTTTCGTTGTTGTCTCACACTGATCCGATAGCAACAGCGCAAGATTTGTATACAGGCCATCTTCACCGATCAGTTTGAGAGTTCGCATTTGCGATGGCCCGATTTCAATCGACCTTCTCTGCATCTCTGTTTGGAAAGCATAGAACGTCAATTCCTGCTTCATACTTCTACACAGTTCAAAAGACCTGCCGCTGTTTTGGAGAATCATCTCCCGGATTCCTTCCTCAGTCATTGGCTGTGTAGAACTTCCTTTTCTTACATACACACCGCCAGGTTTCAAACCTTTTTCACGGAGATAGTACGGTCGATTCGTTCCGGTTGTCACATCAATTTCGATAACTTGCTTCTCTTCTATTTCAACTGTGTTGACTCTAACAAACGGCATTATGTCTGGTGCCAGGGAATCTTTCAAAGAATTTACGATTTGGAGCATTACCCCATCAGGATCGCCGATACCTAAAACTGATCCATCTTTTCTGACACCAACATAAACCGTTCCGCCCTCTGCATTTGCAAATCCCATCACCTCTTTTCGGATGTCAGGGACATACTCTTGCTTAAATTCGATATTCTGGTTCTCGAATGCTAACATCTTCTGCTCCTTTCTTTCTCGTTTCTTTCTTCTTTCTTTCTCATTGTAAGAGAGAAAGAAAGAAAAGTCAAGAGGTGCAAAAACAAATATTTTGTCGATTAGAAAACGATCATGTCACGTTCGTCATAGACGCTTCCCTGCTGCTGCCCTTCATTTCGGATGCAAAGAGTCACATTTACTCCGTAGGAAAGGAGTCTACTTTGAACACACGCATAATTGATACCGCCGATGCTGTGATTCGCCGCTATAAGACCCGGAATCCAGAAGATATCATCTCACAACGGGCTATCAAATTGAAAGACATCCGTTTTTGCCACGACCTTCTGGGTTACTATACCGTCCTGCTGAACTGCAAATATATCGGCATCAATCCGAATTGTACAGCTGCCCAGCGTATATCTGCTCTGGCTCATGAACTGGGACACGCACTGTTTGACCGGAAGCATGCTAGCTCCGGCCAGGCATTTCAAGACAACTATTTTTATAGTCTGGACAACTCCAAGGCAGAAAGACGAGCAAATATCTTCGCTTCCGAACTGCTTCTGTCGGACGATGATATTCTCAAACCGATTGGCTATTACGAATTCAATGCCGACCGGATTCATCTGGAGGCAAATATGCCATCCCACGCATCTGCAGCCTACCGGGCAATGAAATATCAGGAGCTTCTGCAGGAATTCCTATATACACACTGTGATGTACTCACCCCGACTGAGATTGCCCAGAAAATCGAAATTGAAAAGCACTTCGTAGATTTTAAGCTGAACATCCTCGCGGCAAAAGGATATCAGCTGCCAGTTCTTCCTGAACTCCACAATGATTTTCTGAAAGACTCCATGAAGAATAGCGAGGTGAAATGAGGTGAACTACTATTACTGCGATACCTGCCACTACTGTTTCTCTGCCGAGAAGTTCCCTGACCGTTGCCCTGATTGCGGTGCAATAGAATATAACGATCACGCAGCAGTACGGCAGGCAACAGATACCGAAGTAAAAGAACTGCTCAAAATTCGGGCAGAAGATAACGACTGAAAGGCGAACACACATAATGAAAGCACATAAATATTGGTCACTCGGAGCACTCGCTTGTATGACAGGCTGTTTCTACACAGGTTGCAAGAAACTGATGCAGGCTCGGCTCATAAGTATTTCGCTTGTGGCTCTCTGGCCTGCATGGGTATGGCAATCTACTCCGGCCACAAAATTGCACCGAAGAAGAAAAAAGCTGAAGAAAAATAATTATATATGAGCAGCACCCTCACTGTGTACATACATCACAGTGAGGGATTTTTTATTTCCATTGCAAACTATATGGAACAAATCGCACTTACGTCATAGCTTCCATCATGAGCCTGATTCCGACTTTCATGCCTTCCTCAAAAGCAGTCTTCTCCCATGCACAGCACACCATTCCCTGCTGGTCCATGATTTTTTCCCAAAGTGGAATCTTATCTCCAACATAGTCATCTACCAACCTATCCATACCATCCAAGCCACGCATCCACTCTTCCAGTTCCTTTTCTTTTTCCTTTGCGACTTTTCCGGCAACTGTGTTTTTCTCTACTGGGTTGTTTTCCGTGTAATGCTCGTAGATCAGATCCAGCAGATTTTCTGCAGGCGGATAATACTCTGGTTCCGTTTTCTTCAAATACTCTTCCAGCATCTCTTTCAGTTTTTCTATAATGCTACCTACCTTCCTAACCGTGAGCCATACATTCTGCTCCCTGGTTAGGATGGATATTACCTCACAGTTCTATACATAGCAACTGAATTTTTCATTGCTTACCAGTATTTTGCTTTGGGTGCTTCATCTTCTCCTTCACTTCGTCTGGCACATCGATCAGACCGAACCGGTAGAACATTCCGAATATGTAAGTTACGCCCCGGATATCGCCCAGAGCTTTCGGGCGATCTACCACTTCTCCTTTTATATTTCCCAGTGCCAACATTACTGAACTCCACGTCAGGCTCTTACTGCTTTCTCGACGATCGATCCACAGTTCTTTGGTCAGTTCCCCATTCCGCCCGGTCTTGATCTTATAGGAAAACGGCAATCCGGATATCGTCTTGAACCGGTATCCTTGAAAAGCAACGACGCACTTCCAGAGATGCTGTTCATCATGACTGCTCTGCAACGCTTCAACTGCTTTCTTCCTCTGCCGCATTCGTCGAAGCCCCTCTGCCACAACGCTGATCTGGTCTCGATCACAATCCTCTCTGAAATACACGCCTTTCTTATAAGGTAAATAAGAAGTCACCGATGCCTTTGACAGATTTAGCTCTGCTGCCACCGCTTCCAATGCTTCTTTATAAGACATCCCCTGTTTTCCCTCAAAAGAAGCGTTCACCGCATCTGCAATTTCCGATTCATAAACACCGGCTGTGATCAATAGCTTTCGAACCTTGATAGGATTGAGGGATAGTGTGTCTGCGATTGTCTGGAGGGAATTATTGGTATAGAGAGCCACAGCCGCTTCCATCTGCTCCTGCAGGATAGCGGCAGCATCATAGTTCGGCTTCAACGGTTTCCGGCCTGCACCGGGTTTTCTTGGTTTATATGGTCTTTTATCTCCCACAAAAATTCTCCAATCTCACAGCATTTCGATCTTTTTCCGATATTATATACGCTCCTTCCGGCCACGACTCACCTTCCCAGACAAAATCCGAATCATACCGCACAGCTTTGGCAACTTCACCGCAGAAATCATTATCTACACACCACTGCATCAAGGTATCATCTTCCAATGTCAGGTATCCATGAGCAAAGCCTCGTGGTATATACATCTGCTTCCGGTTTTCAAACGACAACACCGCACTGTATGCGTGACCGAAGGTTTCTCCTGGGCGCAGATCCACAGCTACATTGAAGATTGAACCATGCAGGCAGGACACCAGCTTCGCCTGGGCGTGTTCCCCTTCCTGAAAATGCAGACCACGCAACGTGAACGCTTTCTTACTGTATCCCTGATTGATCTGTCGAACAGTGAAATTTATAGATTGGTCGAATGGCACGGCAAGATATCCTCTGAAGTCTTCAAAGGCTGGGGCTGTGAGTATTATTGGCTTTGTCTGTTTTGTATCCATCGTTGCACCTCTCATTTTATTTTCGTTTCAAACTATATGCTTTTTAGGAAAACACAGGGTGTTCTCCCCTGTGTTCACCACTGCTTCCGATATTCTCTTGGACTGATTCCCTCTACTTTTCGGAACATCCGACTAAAATAGTTTGCATCTCCCATGCCGACCGCAACACCAACTTCATCCACAGTCATATCTGTGAAGCGAAGCAGCTGCTTGGCTCTGGTGATCCGCTTTGAGATCAGATAGTTATTGACTGTTGTTCCGTAAGTCTCTTTGAAGATTTTGGATAGATAGAACTTGTTAATAAAGAACTTTTCTGCCAACTCTTCCAGCATAATTTTCTCTGTAAAGTGTTCGTCCAGATATTCCTTCACGGCTGCCAGTTCCATTCTCTTCCGGCTCACCGTCACGCTCTCTGGATGCCAGGACTGTTCCATCAGTAAGGTGAGTAAAGTCCCCAGTTTCTCATTAATTCGCATATCCCGGATATAATCGGAAGATGATGCCAGATTGTAGTGGTCACTGAGCAGACTGGTAAACGAAGCTATGTCATCCGGATGGAACACAGGCCGACCGCCTCGCTCTTTGTACTTCTCATATACAGCCGGAAGGGACGGTGCATAGAAATGGCACCATTGGAGAGACCAGAGATTGTCAGAAGTCGAATGGCTATATGCTTTCCGACAATCAATGAACACGCAGTCTCCCTGGCCTAGCTGATAAGTCTGCTCCTCGTAGGAAAGTTCTCCCTCGCCAGACAAAACAATAAAGCAAAGAAACGACACCAAATCCTCTCTCTGGGATACATGTGGGTGAACAGCCTGCAAAGAGCCGACCTCCTGCAGATGCAAAAGAGACGTTCTAGCAAAGGTTGATGGGGTGTAAATGATTCGAGAGGAGCTTACTGAAGAAGACTGTGGGTTGAATAGTTCTTGGTCCATAAGTTGCTCCTTTCCAATACGAAATATCACTTTTTCCTTCGCTTATATCCAACTGGTGGAACGGCATCCTTGGGAATATGCCACGGCGATCCTTTTCTATGTACAAATATTTAATATACCTTTACATTTCAGACGCTTACCTTATTATGCGTTACCTGCTAAATGTCCTTCTTATTTTCATTGCCGCATAGTACATCAAACCACCAACTGTGTTATAGAAGATGTCTGATAGTTGGAATGTTCCTACCTTCCTTAAATCGTAAGAAATTGTAAAAGGATCTTGCATCAATTAGTCGGAATATGTTTTTTAAGGAATTCGGAAACAATACTTTCGTATTTCTCAGGATTCGATCTATAGCAATCTTTATGTTCTGACCCTGAAACTATATACAACTCTCTTTCACTTTTGCAACTATCGTAAATTTTATACGCCATAGATACCGGTGCTTGCTTATCCTTGTCTCCATGAATAATTAGAACTGGCACACTTGTCTTAGACACTGCAACACATGCGTTTGCTTCTTTCAAGTCAAATCCGCCCCAGATTTTTGTTCCTACATTTACAAACTGCGTAAATAAATCTGACAATATTTTATGATGAATTTTTTCTTTACTATTTGCTTTTATCATCTCTAGCGGAGATGTAAAACCAGCGTCATCAATAATTCCACAAACTGATTCAGGTAATCCTAAATCGCTACTCATAAGTGCTACCGCTCCTCCCATGGAAATTCCCATGAGAAATATTGGCGTCTGCTCGCCATATTCGGAAACCACCCAGTTCACCCAATCACGACAATCATATTTTTCTAAAACACCGAGCGTTGAAACATTTCCTCCCCTCTCTCCGTGTGCCCGCAAACTTACCAACAGTAGATTCCATCCATTTTCTTCTGTAATTCTGTAAATCGGCACACCATTTGTATAGCAGTTTGACCAAAGCCCATGAATAAAGATTATACAAGGTGCATTCTTTTTTCTTTCATAATAGTGACCAACCAACTCTATCCCATCAGAAGCTGCAATTGTAATCTTTCTATTGGACTCAATTTTTATTTTATATGCTTCTGTGAGAATTTTGTATTGCCAATCATCAGCATTTCCCAAATCTGGCCAACGAGTTTCTATCTTCAAGCAGGCCTTTTGAAAAGAATACTTACTTAGTCTTAGCACTGCTACTATTACGTTTGTTAAAGCCAGAAGGACTATTAAACCACTTTTTCTTTTTATATGTGGTTTTATTTTCAAAACTGTCTTTACTTTTGGTATTATTTTCTTCAATCAATTCTCCTCCAATGCCAACTCCACAAGAGACAACAGCTATTAAAGCAAACGTGGCGAACCATAAGAGCAAATTGTTATCCTTAAGCATTAACATAAGTGCACAGTTGATTACAATCTAATGGAAACAGTAGATTCCATAGCTGTACTTGCCAATATACCCAATAGATGCAAATACTTTTTCCCTCCAGACTCTCCACTGATGCATCTACAAAACAAGAACAGGCATCCAAGCATTAATCCTGCGATGTTGAAATTGACGAGAACAACTGCCAATATTGCCACTCCCTACCGCTATTCAAAACATCAGTACAATACTCCCTTGCTTGCTAACAGATTATCTGTCATCATGCTCCTGCCAGTTATAAATTATTAGTATCGGGGGTCTGGCACCCGGTATTTCTTTTACCAAATACAAACATAAAATATCTTTCACAAATTTTTCCAACTGCTAAAATGATTAGTCCTGCTACTACAAAAACAATCCAGCCCAGAATTTCCATTGGCAGTGGTAATACTCGGACAAGAACCCCGCGCGTTCCCTGTACTATAGAAAAATGAACCACATAGATAATGATTGAATTTATTCCACACCACTGTAAAAAGGCATTTTCATGCATCAGCTTGGCTATATCACTTAGAACATAATATCCTAAGAATGCCGTTACTAAACTAATCAGTACATTGCCATAACTGTTTTCATACATCAAAACAGGTTTATTGTACAGCGACAATACTGTTATAAGCGCACAGCCGACAAACAGTAGAACAATATTACCCTTCCCGGTAATCTTTTCACCCATTTGCCTATCCTTAAGGATTGTTCCCGCTTAATGTAGCCCTCAAATTGATGCATTCAAATATTACTCTGTAATTTCATTACACGCCATACTTTTCATCATCCGTCTATATGCTTCTTCTAAGCCGATTTGCGGCATCCATCCGAGATTTTTAAGTTTATCCGAATTCAGTTTCATCTTTGTGTCAGCAGCGTAACCAAACATATTAGTTTCCGGTATATCAAAAACAACTTTTATCTTATTATCTCCTAGTTTTTCACATACCATTTTAGCCATATCCGCAATTGTAGTATGTGTTTCTGGATTGGCAACATTGTATGCTTCTGCATTTTTTCCATTGAGCAAAATTAGTAGTAAGGCGATAACTGTATCTCTAGTATAACAGTAATTTCCCTCTGACAGCCCTTTCGTATGAAGTACAATATCTTTGCTTTCCATTGCACTTCTCGCAAATTGTGCAAAAACGCGATTTTCACCAGGAAGAATACCCGCACCAAATGTCTGAGAAAGTCTTGCTATTTTTACTGGCACTTCATACTCCGAATGAAAAGCGACGCATAAATTTTCGCACAAACGTTTACTTTCTGGATAATTACTCCGAACTGATAAAGGATCAATGTACCCTAATTCCGTTTCTGTCACATTATTATTAGGTTCAGTAAAAGAACCGTACATTTCCATTGAAGAGACATATACGACAGATTTACATTTACTCGCTTTTGCTAAATACAAAATATTCTTTGTACCATCGACAGAAGTCAGCAATGTTTCAACAGGGTTATTAACCATAACTTTCGATGCAGTTACACTTGCGCAATGAATTATATAATCTATCGCCTGTGTTATACCGATTTTTTCATTCACATCACCAACGATCAATTCAAAATCATTTCTATTTAAAAGCCATTTATAGATTTTTTCTGCTTTCTCTTTATTTCTAACTAGCGCACATATCTTAAGGTTTAAGTTATTAATACGATTCGCGCATAATAAAGCCCTAACAAGAGAAACACCTATCAATCCTGTTGCCCCTGTTACTAAAACATTAGAATTTCTCAATTTTTCAAACGGAAGATTACTATTAGCTATATAATCTAAATCTTCTTGTAACGTTTCATCTATTCCAGCTTCGTTTAAATTATTCATCAAATCCATATATTTGTGCGTTCTCCTTTGCTTCCAGTATTGCTCTCATGGTATAAAAATCTTCTGGCGTTGTAATTTTGATATTCTCTCCGGGACCATCAACCAAATGTAAATTATACCCTCTTTCTTGCATCATAGTACAGGAATCAATGCAATTTGTAATTCCCATTTCAAGTGTCTTTTCGTGTGCTGCTAGAATGTCATCAAGCCAAAAACTTTGCGGAGCTCTTGCCACTCTAGAATTTTTTCTACTTGGAACATAGTCTATCGTTGATGTTCCATCATTTACTACAAGAATCGTTTCTTTTACAACAGCTGTTGTAATTGCGGAACCACTTTCTTTTACACTATTAATATTATCCGTAATTATCTTATCATTTATCAAAGGTCTAACGCCATCATGAATTAAAACTATGCTCTTCTCGTTTCCAGAAATTTTTTTGGCGGCCTTTAAGCCATTATAGATTGACAATTGACCCGTTGCTCCTCCTGGAACAACAGTTTTAACTTTTTCAATACGAAATTTATAGAGAAGCGATTTACAATAGTCAATCCAATCTTCCACGCAAACAACTACGATTGCATCAATCATCGGATGATTTTCAAAATGCTCTATAGTATGTATAATAATTGGTTTATTATACATTTCAAGAAATTGTTTAGGTCTTTCTTTACTATGCATTCGACTACCCACACCACCTGCAAAAATAACTGCTATATTCATATAAAGCTCCTCCTGTCTATTCTCTAGTTACCTACTACTGTAACAAACTATTTAGGTGTATTTACTCCGAATCTTGTATCAGAAACTTCCATCATTAATAACACAATATATTCAGCTTATTCTCCCTGCTCTATCAACTTACATACTGTCTTATAAACTCTTTCGCGATTTTTTCCATCTGTAAAAGAATGATATTCCTTTAATACTCTTATTCGTTCTTCTTTCCATGTATCATCTTGCAAGAGTCTGAATACATGAGAGAGAACCTCTTCCCATGTATAGCCAAATGGTCCAAGTTTCTTTTCAAAAAAGCAACTAAGCAATCCACATTCATCTTGATTATATTTCTCTAAATCATATGGAAAAAATACAACTGGCTTTCCAGAACATGCAAAATCTGTAATAACACTTGAGTAATCACTAATTAGTAAGTCAAAATAATGTAAATAAGAATACACATCTCCATAGATTTCTGCATCTCTGGCTAAAACAATATTGCTAAACATTTCACTTTCTGAAATATGACGCATCTCATGAAAATGAGGCTTGTATACCATTACGACACTCTGCTCTGCTAACAATGCATTAATTTTTTTCAACTGTTCAATGCTGGCATATGGATTCTGTTCTTTACCAAAATTTCGATGTGTTGGCATATATATAATAAATTTGCAACCTGGATATCTTACTTTCATATCCTCAAAATATTTATTTTGAGGTTTTACTACCATCATATCATTACGCGGATAACCTGTAAGGAAGAAATTTTCCTCAGGAATTCCGATTAAATCGTGTAGTATCCCATTATACATCTTTGAAGGAGACATCCATTTACTACAGCGATGTTTATCACACTGTTCGTCTGAAAACAATTTATTTCCCTTGTCATCCACCCACTTCATAGCTTTATATCCCATACCATGCCACAACTGTACTACCATTGTATGTTTCATAAAAGATGAGACATCCCCATCACCTTCTGTTTCAAAAGCAACTCCAGCTCTAAAAGCCAACCAAATGCCACGCATAGACCATTTATAGCAACTATCGTATCCAGCCTCTCTTACTTTTTTCAAAACTTTTTTGTTTTTTGTAAGCCAAACTGCTTTTATTTTCCCTTTTGCAATCATATTAACATATTCAAACATATATTTTGCATTGTCTGCATATAACTGTCCTTCCCATGCACCAAACAACCATAAATTTTTCTTTTTAGGTATTATTCCTGCTACAGTTCTAATCATATTAAGAATCTGTTTTTTCATTTTCACTACTCCTTCTGCTTTTATTTCTTCCAAGCGGTAAACCAAATAAATACGATCCAATTACCGGTATCTTTTTTAAATATTTTTGCATCATGCACAGTACACCGGCAGATATAACAGCAATAAGCGGGGCGCATATATATCCCCCTAATATAGGATGGAGTGCAAATACATTCTTTCCAATATATCTATCCAATACCCACACGAGTTTACCAAGGATCAGCTCTATAAAAATAGTTTGTAAGATATAGATTTCCAATGTAGCTTTACCAAGCGATGCAATATATGTATTAATTCTATCTACTTTAAATTTCTTTAAAACATCATACAATATGCTATACAAAGTCATCATGCTGAGACTTCCTACCAAACCAATACAACCTCTAAAAATAATCAGCACAACTTCTTGCCGTGATGACCGTAGAATATTGCATCCTATATTCCATACACTGTATTCAGATTTCCAAAAATATAATAAAATACCAAACAAAGCAATTACTAAAGCTTTTCCAATCTTTCCTATTTTCTTTTCCCATATTTTCAATATGTCACTGTAATATCCAATCATGCACGGAAAGAAAAGGAAACCTACATTAAGCCTTTCTCCCACTCCACAATGTAAAATCACACAACACATAATAAGAATAATAGGTGTAAGTTGATGTTTATTTCCGCAAATAGCCCCTGTCAAAATCATCAACACACAACATACAAATATCGACCATAAATACCAATAATATAAATTCAGATTATGCGTAAGCAGATTCACCAGAACCGTCCACAAAAGAACTGGCCACAAAATATGACAACTTTTACTTTTTAAATTTTCAAGTGAAGTGTGTTTTTTCATACTCTGATTTAAAAATAAACCCGTAATAAATGCGAACATAGGCATATCAAATGTACGCAAAAACGTGCACATCCATATATTAATCTGTGCATCTGCTTTTAGTGCTGTAACTGTATGCCCAAGGATAACACCTATAATTAACATTCCCTTATAAAAATCCATTTTTTCATTTCGCATCTTCATGAAATACTCATCCTTTTCTCCTTAACTTATTAATTACAATGCCAATAACACTCTCATATTTTTTTCTGTACAGCAACAAGATACATATTACAATACCTGCCTGTGCTATATACATATGTCCTGGCATCTTTTCCAGCACTAACTGCACAACCAACAGCAAGTAAGTTAAAATATCTCGTTTCAGAGAAATTTTCCATTTTATAATTCTTCTTGCACATACTAAACGAATTAACCAAATAATGAAAAAAGAGATCGTTGTTGCCACCGCTGCTCCCTCTGCTCCATATTGGGGAATCAGCACTGCATTCAGTACCATATTGACGCAAGCTGCGCTTACTGTAGACACTGCAAAAATTTTACTATTTTTTACAGCAGAAAAAATACTACCTATGAATCCGCTCAATGCATTAAAGACCAAAGAAAGAACCAAAATTGACGAACAGCGCCAAGCAACAAAAAAATCTTTTGCAAATAGAAATTTTGCCAAGGGAATATTGATGATAATCAATCCCGTGCATAATGTGACTAAGACCGTCTGGTACATATCATACGCACTGGAAAAAAAACCATCTGTATCGTTTTTATCAAATTCTCGAATTGCTGAGAGATTCCATGCTTGCGAAAAAATAGACTGAAAGACAGTCAACATTGTCGGAATTTTATAGGAAACAGAATAAATTCCATTTTCAGCTACACCCTTTATAGCTGTGACAAAATATTTATCAATACTATTGTTAATCCACCAAGCTACGCCATTAAAAATCAATGGCACACTATATTGCACCATCTTTTTCTTTACTGTCGGCGAACATTTGGCGTTAAATATCACACGCACTGACCTGTTAATTTTAATAAAAGAATACACGCACGATATCAATGATCCAAGGATTATTGAGATCATATAGCCATAAACACCTATGCGCATAACTAAAAGTAGCACAATATTGCTTGCAATTGTTACAGCAGTAGACAATACTCCCGCAACCGCAACTGCTGAAATATTATCAATCGCCCTCAAATAATTTCCCAAAATCTGGTTTAAAGCAGTAGACATAAATGTCAATACAAGAAATATGTAGCAACTATCGTCCCAATTAACCAAATGAAACGCAGATGCACCGGATACAATTACTGCAAATAACAAACTGCCCACTAAAAATATTTTACATCCATATGCTAAGATATCTTCTTGATTTGATTTTTTATCAATGGCAAAACGTAACACCGAATCTGCAATATTAAGCGTAAATACGTAAATCAACAAATTTGATGTCGTTGTAATCAAATCTGCTGTTCCATAATCTGCTGTAGAAAGCACAGATGTATACAACGGAACCAATAAAAATGTAAGAATTTTGGATCCAAAAGAACTGATTGTAAATATCATTGTATTTTTTGCTAAATAATTATATTTATCTTTTTTATTCATACTTCACCTGCAATCACTATGGATTCTCATGAAATCCATAGTAGTAAATGCTTAATAAAACACAGCTATAAACATAATGCTGATATGCGAACATTCCGTTCAAAAGCATCGGCGCCCACACATATAATGCAAACAATATTTTTGTACTCAGTTCTAATTTATAGCCACTATAAGTTTCAGTTTGGGTTCGAAATGTAAAACGTATCCAATTACTAAAATATGTAACCGTTCCAAACAAACCCAAACAAACCAAAAAATTAATCAAATCATTGTGCGCATAAATAGCCAATCCATATGCACGTTGATTTAAGCGATAAATATAGTCGAATCCTTTTCCAAATAGCCATCCCAATATATTAAACTGACTAAACGTTCTTAAATCATAGTTCCAAAATTCTGAACGTCCATTCGTTATAGAGGATAAAACATTTGTTGCATATTTATTGTTAGAAGCAAAATTAATCTTATCCATCATGCTACTATTCTGCAAAAACAAAACAAATGCAACTATTAAAACCAATGCTATTCCTAATCTTGCTTTTCTATTTTTTACTTTTATAAATACTCCGCTTAGCAACAGAACGGCTACCGGAATTAAAAAAGTCCTCGCTCCTGAAAAAAAGACCCCATATAATGGAGGAAAATACAGTATATATTCTCTCATTCGCATCTTTTCATCTTGAAAAACCAGCATAATAAGAACTAATAACAGACAGCAGCAACTACATAATGTATGTCCATTCTGCGCAAATCCTACAAAAAATCCTTCTGAATCTCCCCAACTCCAGGCATTACCATATGAGCTTGGACTTACAATTGCCAAGCACAAAATCAAATCACAAATCAATACCGTATATAATATTGTTTTTCTCTTTCTATATATTACGCTTTTAAATTCATCACGAAATTTCCGATCAGCTCCCAAACAGACACTCATAACAGTAGTAAAAAACCAAACTGCATCCTTAAAATTAGTAGAATAATCTCCAGCAACTGCAAATGATATTATAATTGACATTACAGAGAGCATAAAAGTTATAAACATCTTTTTTGTCATTTGAGATGCCATGATTATAAACATCATCGCAGAAATAAACATTCCTATAATTCTTGCCAATGGTATTGAAGGAATCTTGTTATTAAACAATGTAGCAATTGTATATACACATATAAAAAACAGCAACATTTCCATATATGTATATGTAAATTTCTTTGCTTCCAAGCCCTACTCCTCCTCAATTAAACTCATTTCACTTCTTGAGATACTGCAATGTGATTTTTGATTATCATCTTTCCCAAAAAGCTGCTTAGAATCACTTCCTTAATAATATCTTTAATCCAGTGGAAATCGATCAACTTATAACTATGATTTTTCTTCCGAACTAAATGCCTTTCTCTATTATGATTCTTACTCGAAGCACCGCCGCAATAAAATCTTGACAACGTTTTATCAACATGAATCATTTGATACCCAGCATTGTAAATACGAAGTAATAAGTCCCAATCTGCTGCAATTTTGAAATTACAATCAAATCCACCAAGGTATTTTATTACTTCCGTCTTGCATACAGTACTCGGATGTCCTATAATCATTTCATTTTTTAAACCTGTCAGTGAATCTGGTGCATTTTTAACCTCCATATAACACTTACCATTAATTATTCTCACGTATTCCATATTTCCATAAACACAACCTGCATTAGGATATTTTTTAACTGTGGTAAGAATAGTGTCAATCAGCCCTTCAGTAATATAATCATCACTATTAATAAACCAAATCCACTCTCCAGAAGCTAATTTAATACCCTTATTCATTGCATCATATATTCCATTGTCTTTTTCAGAAATAACGCGTACTCCATATTTTTTATAACTACTAATAATTTCAACTGTTTTATCTGTAGATTTTCCATCAATAAACAAATACTCTACTTCATCTGTCAATTGTGGAATAACAGATTCTATACATTTACGAATGGTTTTTTCGCTATTAAAACATACAGTCACTATTGATAAAACTTTCTTCATTTATATGATCTCCTTTCGCCTTTCACGAACAACGTATTGGGAGGGATTATATCTTTCACAACAGAACCTGCTGCAATCACACAATTATCACCGATCTCTGTTCCACGCAAAATAACCACATTTGCGCCAATCCAAACATCATTACCAATTATTACAGGAGACGAGATAAACTCCGGATTATCGCCTGAATAAATGCCATTAGCTCGATAGTTATGATCATGGTCGATAACAACCAAATTATTGCCAAATTTACAGTTATTTCCAATAACAATCTTTTCAGCACAGGTAATGGATGAATTTATATTAAAAAAACAATGGCTTCCAATATTCAACTCTCCACCATTAAGTACACCAATATACATTTTTTCTCTGTTTTGATTATATGATCCTATAACAACAGAAGCGCCTTTTCCAATCTGCAAACGTATTTTTTCAAAACTTTGTATCCATCCCATATGAAGTCTGCTTCCATACCGAACTTTTAAGACGCATATTCGTAAGCCATTTTTTATATACACTAACGGATTTCTCATTTCAAATTTTCCTCATATACGCGTTCCAATTGATGCAAATGCGCTTCTAATGAATATCCCTTCTTAATAATTTCTAACGATGCGTTGGCAGCATCAAAACGCCATTTATCACTGTTAAGCAGATTAATAATTTCCCTTACATAAGTATCCGTATCGCCGGCTTCACAGCAACACCCATTTTCTTTATTTCTTACAATTTTAGGGATTCCACCCACATTTGTACTTACCACTGGCAGACCATATCCCATTGCATCCAACACTGACATTGGCATTCCCTCATTATAAGATGGTAAAAAAAATTCATCCGCTTCCCTAAGCAATTTATCCTTCATATCACCACGAACCCATCCAGGGAATTCCACATTATCGGACACACCTTTTTCAGTAATCAATTTTCTGATTGCATCCTCATCTGCTTCGCTTCCTGCTCCTGCTAAGACAAACTTCACATCCGGTATACTTTTTTTTACCTGTGCTATAACCACTGGAATATCATAGCAACCTTTTCTTTTTCCTAATTCACCAAGAAACAGAACTGTATTATTACATTCCCTCTGCATTCTTTCCTCTAAAGCATCTTCATGAAGGATACTATAGTTTTCAATTATTTCAATTCTATCTTCCGGAACAATCTGGCTCAATCGTTCCTTCCACTCCTCCGAAAGGGCAATCAACATGTTACATTTACTATACACATTTTTAATTTTGGCTTTTTTTCCTTCTGGTGCATTTACATAAAATTCATCAAAGTCGGCACCATGTATGTGATTAATAATTGGTATTTTCGCCCAAAACGCCATATAAATAAATGGCATTTTGCGGTAAAATGAAGGGCCAAAAGAGGAATGGATATGTACAATATCTGGCTTGTGAAATAACAGAACCATAGCAAAGTGAAAGTAGCCACCAATTCCTTTGAGAAGCTTTGCGAATTTACTCCCATCCCTGTAGGATTCCACATATGTAATTTTATAATCTTCCTCTAATTTTGATCCTCGATATCCATTGACTACAGCAGCGATGCCACCCTTAACCATCGGATTCGGGATTATCATACAAATTCTTTTCTTCATTCCATCAGATCCTTTTCCGTTTTTTTCTTCCTTTTCCAACAAATCTCCACGAAAGCCAAGCTAGAAGTATTGAAGTTGTTGTAAAAACACTGAAGGCTATGTACCATGGCCACTTATTCATCAAATCAAAGTGAACAATGACATTAAGCACAATCCAGTGGTATAAAAAAATCTCGTAACTTAGATCGCAAGATATCCTGATTTTCGGCAAGCAATACCCCCCCCAATAACAATAAGAGGGAGTAGAATCCCAACCAATATATTCGCATAGTAGCCAGGTATATTGATTGGCAAGCATCTATTAAATACATATACAACAACTAACATCGGAATGCTGTGCTTTAACATAGGGACTAATTGTTCACGTTTTACATAACAGAATACTCCGATAAAAAACCACACTGCATATGTAAGGAATATGCGCTCAATTATTTTTACAGAAACTCCGCCAACAGTGCTGGTCACAAAATCTGCTCCAATATTACAAACAGATAAAAGCGCAAGTAAAATAATCCATTTTTTGAGTGAAAGCTTTTTTAACCAGTTATATGAAAGTCCCAACACTATATAAAGCTGCATTTCGGTAAATATCGTCCATAATGCACCATTAATGCTTCCTGTAGCAAAATTATTTAAGCATGACGGTGTATTTGCAATTCCGAATATTTGTGTGACAAGCCATATGATAATGCTCTTATCTAATAATTTGTACGCAAAAATGCAGACTACAATTAGATTAACAATCGTACATACCCATAGTTCTGGATACATACGTAAAATTCGTTTAACAAAAAAATCTTTTCGATTTTTTGATCTTTCATATGATGCAGCAATAAGGAATCCGCTCATGGAAAATAGAACTACAACACCTGGAAAAAAAGATACTACCCCTCTCAGGATATGCATAAATGATGAGTTTTCGGCGGACAAATGAAGAGCATATCCCGTATAATGAAGAAACATCACACAGATTGCAGCCCAATATCGTATCAAATCAAAAGCATTATCCTGAAAGCAAAATGCCTGCTTTTCTTTATTCATATTTACTTTCCTCTTATCATTGCGTTCCAAATAAACTTCGTGTTAGTGCTCCAATATCTCTTAAACAGTCTCTTCGGATCTTGTACTAAGCGATACACCCATTCCAGGTTATGTTTCTGCATCCACATCGGAGCACGCTTAATATTCTCTGCATAATAGTCAAATCCAGCTCCAACACCAAGCATCAGTCCATCAATTTTTCCCTGATGTGCTGCCATCCACTTTTCCTGTTTTGGTGCTCCAAGTCCGACCCATACAAAGTCCGGCTTGGTTTCGTTTATTCTTTCTATAATTGCTTTATCTTCCTCTTCCGTCAGAGGTCTAAACGGAGGACTATACATTCCAGCAATTTGAATTCCCGGATAATTGTTCGTGAGTTTTTGATACAACAACTCCAATGTTTCTTCTTTGCTGCCATAAAAATAATGACGATACCCTTTCTTTGCAGAGATTTCAAAAATCTCTCCCATTAGACTTGGGCCTGTTGTGCGCTCCATATTCTTATGACCGCGTTTCTGACCAACAGTAGAAAGAGGACCGCCATCTGGAATTGCCATTAACCCGCCATTTTGAATTGCACAGTAATCTGCATCTTCAAAACTGGTTACCGTTGTATGTACATTTGAGACACATACGTAGTCTCCTTTTATTTCCGAAATATTTTTTTCGAGATAGTCTACCAACCACTCCATATTGATTGCCGCAATATTAACGCCCATAATATTGCAAGTTGGAATGCGTTTTTTATCAACCTTTCTCTTATACTCCATTTCTCGCACCTTTCCCTCTTTTTCTACTTATATGGAAGGCTCATATTGAGCCAAGCAATCTATTTAAAACAGTGTGTTCATCATCCATGCCAGATGAGCTATCACACTGTAGTTATCATTTTTCTCACAGTGGGTATCTTCCGCAGTCATATTTCAGTCCACTTTTCCGACCACCACTGAATCTTTCATGTAGACCTGTCATGGGCTACTCACTCATTTCGCTTCAACTGAAACTTTATGGCAGACACCTTCATACCAACTCACTAACAAAGTGCTAGGTCTTATTGTCATAACTCTCAGTCGCACTTCTCTATTTTTCAAAGTGCTGACCCTTATTGTCATAACCTATACACCAACTTACTTTGTTAAAACTGTACAAGTTCATACCTTTCTCTTGTTGCAACATGAACAATCATCTCCCCCTCACTACCTCTAATTCCCCGGAAAAATACAGTTATCATGTCCGTATTTTCTCTGCAATAAACTTTTCCAGAAAAATAGATTTTGGGCTTTTCAACACTTTCAACCTCTACCTCTAATTCTTCGGAAAAATGAAGGTATCATGTCACTACCTTGCTCTGCAATAAATTAGGCTCGTAATAGGGATATTTTGCATGAGTTTTATACGCCACCGTAGACCATCATGCCGCCACTGAAAGTTTGAGGTAGACATTCGTAGGGGCCGCTATAACAACAAAGTCCACATCAGAGTATGTAGCCTTTGCATCCAGAGTTGCGGTCAGGTTCAGTTCCTTTTCTGCGAGATACTTCTCGATATAGTCATCTTGAATCGGGGACTTACGATTGTTGATTCATGTCCACCTTCTCCGGGATGATATCCACAGCAGTCACCTGATGTTGCTAGAGAGCAATGTGGCAATTGACAAACCAACATAGCCGGTACCAGCAACCGCAATTTTATAATCCTTTTTCATAATCCTATATCCTCATGAAATCTCTTCTTTAATAATGTATGTAAGGCTCATATTGAGCCGATCAAGCTACATCGACCCTTCCTTTTTCAAAACACTCATAACCGTCTTAAACAAAATCTTAAAATCCAACCCCACATCCCAATTCGCAATATACTCCGTATCCAGCCTCACCACTTCCTCGAAATCTGTAATCTCGCTTCGGCCGCTTACCTGCCACATGCCGGTGATTCCGGGTTTGATGGCGAGACGGGCGCGGTGGTGGAGTTCGTATTTTTCCCATTCGTCGAGTGTGGGCGGGCGGGTGCCTACCAGGGACATATCGCCTTTCAGGACATTGAAGAACTGGGGGAATTCATCCAGGCTGGTTTTGCGGATGAAGTCGCCGATTCCGGTTTTCTTTTCGCCGTTGGGCAGGATCTTGTTGCCGATGACACGGGGATCGAAGTCCATCTTGAACATCATGCCGTCGCTGACGCGGTTTTCTTTCATCAGTTCTTTTTTTCGTTCTTCGGCATCCATGTACATGCTTCGGAATTTGTACATTTTGAATTTCTTACCGTTTTTGCCTACTCGCTCCTGAGAGAAAAAGATCGGGCCAGGGGAGCTGATGTAAATGGCAGGTCCTACGAACAGAACAATAATTCCTGTAAAAATGCATCCCACCAGACCGCCGCAGATATCCAGGACACGTTTCATAAATACCTGTTTGGTAGTGGCATAATTCATGCTTGTGGTGAGAACTGTGTAGTTTCCCACTTTCTCCACCAGCTGTTTGCTGCCCAGAGATTCTGAGATCCGGGCAAGGTTTAAGTGAACGGTGACACCGGTTTCCATGAACTGATCTATGAGTTTCTGGGGATAGGGATATTCCGGACTTACATTGACAAATACTTCGTCGATCCATTCCCTGCATACATAGTTGGCTGCTGTCTTTTCCCCTGCTACTACCGGGATGCCGCAGATATTTTCCCCTGTCATATCTTCATCTATGATGACTAGGCCGGCTATGCTGAACATCTCGAAATTATGTTCCTTAATGTTCCTGATCACTGTAGAGGCAATGTCTTTCGTCGTTACGATCAGCAGGGATCTGCTGCCTCCTGCCAGCATCTTTTTCTGCAGAAATGTTTTCCATAAAATGCGCACCAGATAAGTGATGATTCCGTAGAAAACTCCTGTGAGATATAACACAGATCTGGAGAACTGCTGCCCTGCCTGTATGGTAAACAGGTACAAAACTGCGATCAGTTCTACCAGCACCACATGCTTCACTGTGACTGCCAGCTCCCGGTAATATCCTCTTTTCAATACATTCTTTAATGTTTCAAAGAAAAAAAGCACTGCAATGTCAGCCAGTTCGATCGCCACCGCCATGTTTCTGTACAGAGGAATTCCATACGGGTTTCCTGCACCATTGCGGATGAAATATGCGATCAGGTAGGCAAACTGCAATGCAAACAGATCAAACAGAACGAAATCGTAATGCTTGATCCAGCCTTGTGAGCCTTTTCGATACATATTCTTTTTCCTTCTCCTTCTTTTTTGATATATTTTGGAACCATAAAAAGGAAGTCCCCTGTTTCAGGCACTACAGCAGAAAACAGAGATCTTCCTTATCTCAGGTTATTTTTCAATATTTTATTTTCAGTTATGAGGTTATGGAATTTATGTAAGAGTTATCCCTTCTTCGAGACAATCTCCAGACCGACTTTCATCTCCACCGTCCGGCCGAACATCTCTACTTCCAAATATGCCATTCTCTTATGCCGGTCGATCTTGCAGATACTGCCCTCCATGCCTTTCAGGGGGCCTGAGAGAACCTGTACTCTGTCATTTTCGATGATTCCGGAAGACATTTCCACAAGCTGGCTGTCACTTCCCATTCTCAGCAGAAGGTCGATTTCCTCCTGGGACAAAGGGACAATCTCGTCTCCTGTGCCTATGAGTCTGGTCAGGCCGATCACCTGCTTCAGATTGTCGATCAGTATTTCCAGATTTCGGGCAATTAAAAAGACATACCCAGGAAAGAGGATTCTCTCCTGAATATGCCATTCGCCTCGAAATCGTTTCTTTTGTTGGTAGTAAGGGATAAAGCAGCGCTCCAGAACGTCACTGCTGATGATCCGCTGACACTGACAGCGGATATTTTCCTCGGTGCCTGTCCGCACCTGCATAACATACCACATAGGATCTTTTTACCTCCATTTAGGGTATGCTTCGCCATTTCGCCATGTTTCATGCGAATTTATAGTTTTAGAATATGTCCATCCATACCCTTAAACGCGGCAAAGCGACGATTTAAAGACAATAGATTTACTTACTTAGATTTCCTGTCTATTCTGTTACAGTATATATAATCCGACAGAAATTTGCAATAGATTTGAAATAATTCATCAAAATTATATAAGATTGATGAGGGAAATACAATTTTTTTGTATTATTTTTCATCTGGATCCGTTCTGTACGCTTCCAGTTTTCCCAGACTGGATGCCTTTGCCAGAAGTTCTTCCAGCTTTTTATTGCCTGTTCCGATGGTCACTCCGGCGTTAATGACCTTTTCACAGGAATCTGCCAGCTCCATCACCTCTGCCAAAGCCTGGCTGCTCACCGGTTCGAAAGGTTTCTCTGTTACCGTGCGTACTGCCAGAAGCCGTGCAAGCTGATAGTCGATGTCATTGGTATAAAGGATCCCTGCTGCGAAGGGAATGTTCTTTTTCTGAAGTTCCCTGTAGACCGGAATTCCTGTTCCACCAGAGGATATCACCAGAACCCGTGGCTTGCCTTCCGGTCTGGGAAGTTCCAGGCTTCCGAATACAGGGTCGAAATATCCGTTGTCGATCCCGTAGAGATCACGGATGACGTCTTCTTTGAAAATGGTCTCCGGCTTTCCATAATGTGCAATGCGATCTCCCTTCACGCAAATAATCTTGTCTGCCACTTTCTCTGCCAGATCGATCTCATGAAGGGACATGATCACAGTGATGCCTTTTCTCTTCGCCATATCCCTGAGTATGGAAAGCAGTTCCAGTTTATAACGTACATCCAGGAATGAGGTCGGCTCATCCAGAATAATGATCTCCGGTTCCTGGCAGATGGCACGGGCCAGAAGAACTCTCTGTCGCTGTCCGTCACTGATGGCATTGAAATCCCTGTCTCCCAATTCCTGGGCATGGACAGCTTCCATGGCTTCATCTACTTTCTGCTCGTCTTCCCTGCTTAAGATTCCCAGCTTTCCGGTATAGGGATAACGTCCGGTAGCTACAATATCATGGCAGGTCATAAGCTCCGGTTTCATACGTTCGGTAAGAACCACCGCCATTTTCGTAGAAAGATCACGGAAAGACAGTTTGGTCAGGTTTTCTTCTGCAATAGTCACATTTCCGGAAATGATCTTTAACTGGCGGGTGATACTTTTCAGGATGGTGGATTTCCCTGCGCCGTTTGGGCCGATCAGGGTTACGATCTCTCCTTTTTCAATGCCGATGCAGATATCATGGATCAGTGCTTTGCCATTATAGCCTACCGCCAGATTGTCCATATTTATATATTGTTCTGCCATATCACTGTTTTCCTTTCTGACGTTTCAGCATCATCGCGATCACCACCGGTGCACCGAAGATGGAAGTCACTGTACTGATATTCAGTTCCAGCGGTGCGAAAGCGGTACGTGCGATCAGGTCACTGAGCATACAGAATACTGCTCCCCCAAGGAAAGTTCCAGGTATGACTACCAGCGGCCTGGAAGTGTTCAGCGCCTGCTTTACCAGGTGAGGCACTGCGATTCCCACGAAGGAGATCGGTCCTGCAAATGCTGTGACAGTCGCAGAAAGAATACTGGACAGCAGGATCAGTGTCACACGGAATACTTTGATATTTACACCCATGCTCTGTGCATAGGCTTCTCCCAGCTGATATGCTCCGATAGGTTTGGAAAGCAAAAAGGTCAAAATCACTGCTACAGCGATGATCACGGATGCAACTCTTACATTGCTCCAGCTCATACCGGAGAAACTTCCCTGTGACCATCCGTGAAGATTGATAATATCTGAATCCTCCGCGAAAGTGATCACAAAATCCGTGATCGCAGAACAGATATATCCGATCATCGTACCTGCGATCAGCAGAGTGGCCATATGTTTGATCCGTCTGGATACCAGGAGAATAAATCCTGTAGCGATAAGGGATCCGATAAAAGCAGCGATTACCAGTGTATAGGAAGAAACTTTGTTAAATTTCTCCAGGAAGTAGATCATCGCCAGGGCTACTACCATCTTCGCACCAGATGAAATACCCAGCAGATAAGGACCTGCAATAGGATTTTCGAAAAATGTCTGCAACAGAAATCCTGAGAGGGAAAGTGCCCCTCCCAGGATCGCTGCCATGAGCAGACGTGGCATTCGGATCTTCCAGATAATATTATATTCTGTCTGTGCACCATCCCGCAGGAAAATAATCCTCAGAATACGTGAAACCGGAATATTCGTAGTACCTGTATTAATGTTCAGCACCAGGATGGCAAAAAGTGCTGCTGCCAGTGCCGCAAAAACTGCTGCATAACGTGAACGCCTCCGGAAATTCTCCATATGGAAGGTTCCGGTGCTTCCACCTGTTTGTTGTTTCGTCATAATTTCTCCTGTACTTAGTCGATTTTTGTCATAAAGGTCATCTGGCTTTCATCTCCGCCAGTCAGCATAAGATGCAGGTCTGTGATCATATTTCCTACAATATCTGTAGCCTGATAGAGATATTTGCCCGCACACCATACATTTCCTTCTTTGACAGCCTTGAAGTCTGCGAAAAGTTCGCTCTTCTGCAGCAGCTCATCTACACTGTTGATAGGGTCATCGATAGTTCCGTTATACACCAGATAATCTGCATCAATAGCCTGGGTGTAGAATTCTTCCATTGTCATAGGAATGGAGGAACGTTTCAGTTCTTCATCCGAACTTACCTTGGTCGGAACATAACGTCCACCTGCGATCTCGATCATCTTCGGTACATAATCATCTGGTTTTCTCACTACTACAGAACCGTCAGAACTCATATAGAAAAAGGCAACTGTTTTCTCTGTATTCTTGAAATCCTTCAGCTGTGTAATGATCTTCGCCTGTTCGTCAAAGAACTTCTGCGCTTCCTCTCTCTTATCTACCATCTCTGCATAAACCTTGATCCATTCCGTTCTTCCGAGAGGATGTGTTTCATAACTGGAACGGTCTGTAAATACAGGGATTCCCATCTGTTCGATCATATCCTGCACCTTTGGAGTGTGGAGGATCATGGTTGATTCAATCGCCAGGTTACATTCAGAATTTACCAGAAGTTCATAATCCGGTTCACTGTACTTTCCTGCGAATACGATATCTCCGTTTTCCATCGCCTGTTTGGCTGTGTCTACATACCAGCCGGATTCCTGAAGAGAGGAAAATTTAATGTGATCCAGGGCATCCAGAGCGGAAAACAGCGCCATGGAGGAAGTAGCTGCCAGGTAAATCTTGTCCAGCGGTTTCTGCAGGACTACAATGTTTTCATCCAATCCCTCCGGAGCAGTCTTTCCTTCCGGAACCAGAAGGAACTGTCCGCTGCCCGGTACATCGATCAATGTATAATCATCATTGTAATAATAAATATGGAAACATTCTGCAAACTGATTTTCCATTTCTGACTGAAATTCCAGTCCCTCGATCTTCGGAGCAGAGGATTCATCTTCTGCTTTTACACTGTATGTATAGCCGAAAATTGCTGCCAGAAACATACAAGCTGCCAGAAGAGGGATAAACAGCATATGTAATTTTTTTTCTCTCATGATTTTCTCCTTGTATTATTCTTTGTCATGTGCTTTTACTGCGGATTCATAGAGCTTGGCTGCTTCTTTTTCGCATCCGAAAAGTGCGCCGTATACTTTGCTCCATTCATATTTCGCAAGGGTGTCTTCTTCATCTTTTGAGCGGTCAATGATCACCGGGATCTTAAGGATCGCAAATTTACCTGCCAGCTCTGTCATAGCTGTCTCATCAGAATCTGCTGAAGTCTGATCAGTTTTCTCCTCCTTTAAAATATCGGACGGGATCACTGCCAGATTGCACTTTGCTTTCAGCAGAGACTTCAGATCCACTTTATCATAAGTTCCGGCAGAAATGATTTCTCCCTTTTCCAGTGATTTCTTGATATTATCTACTTTGCAGTCATCTTTGGCCGCAGAAACAGCTGCTACATTTTTATCTGCACTGATCTTATCGATCATTTCCAGTGCTATGTCGGATGCTATATAGGATTTATCCACCGGAAGCTGGACTACGATAATGGACTTGTCGATTCCTGCAGGGATCTGATCCTTTTTGTCCTCTGGTACCAGGAGATACTGGATTGTATCATTCTTATACAGTTTCGCATAATCCTGTTCTGTGGCAGAGCTTCCTTCCTCTCCCTCTTCAGAACCGGAACCACTGGAAGTTTTCACAGTGTCCGCTGCTGTCTCTGTCTGAGTTTCTGTCTCTGCTGCAGTATCCGCTGTGCTGTCTGTACCTGCTTTCTTGTCTGCATTCTCTTTCACAGTAATTTCCAGGACCGTCATATCATTATTATAATAATGAAGTTTAAACAATTTAGAATGCTCCAGTTTCAGAGAACTCTGGTATTCCAGACCTGTGATCTTCGGTGCATTCTCATCCATGTATACAGTACCTGCATCTGTTTCGGCTTCTTCCCCTTTTTCTACTTTCTTGGAACTGTCTGTGCCAGCTGCTGATTTTGCACTGACAGAAGAAGTACTGCCGCTGCCTGAGCTGCTGTCCGGAATATCCATACCGAAATAGAGAGTATATTCGATCTCATATGGTTTGGACATGGCTGTGGTGCAGCCTACTACTTTATTGTTGGCATTTAACTGTACAGGGATCTTGAAGGTTGTGTAATCACTTCCCTGTTCTACCGGATCATACTGATTTCCGCTTGCCTTCAGATAAATCCATTTACTGCTGCTGAATGTAACATATGCCCATGCCTGTCCGCTTTCTACACTGATCTTGTCACAGGTAATATTCAGACCATGAGTTCCTGTTCCACCTTCCCATGAGAAAGAGAAATCTCCGGAACCGTATTCGCCGTCCTTTAATCCTCCTGCTGAAGAATCTACCTGGCTGGTCTGGCCGTCTGTCTTCGAGGAATAATTATTGTTTCCACCTGAGGTATTACCGCCAGTGCTGCCTCCGCCTCCGGAATTGCTTCCACCACCTGTTCCGCTTTCACCGCCTGAAGACGGAGTTGGAGTCGGACTTGGCGTCGGTGTCTTAGCTGGAGTCCGGGTTGGAGTCGGGGTAGGGGTTGCACTTCCTGAATTTCCGGTATCTGCCGTAAATTTCAGAGTATGATCATACCACATCTTATCTTTCTCACCGGCTTCATAATAACGGTGGGAACGTGCTGCCAATTTAATGTCTTTATTCAAACCTGACAGCGGTACTTCATAGGTATACTGGCCATTTTTATTCACTTTATATGGGATCAGTTTACTGTCACTTGCTTTCAGGGCTGCTTTCTTTGTTCCCAAAAACAGCTTGTCATAGCCTGTGCCGCTTAATGTGATCGTAGCTGTGATCTTTCCCTTTTTGACTTTGATCTTACAGTCAATGATCTTAAACATAGTGGCCGTACCGGATATATGCTCTACAGATCCTGTATAAGTTCCGTCTTTCGGTACAGTAGTGGACGGCGTCTGAGTAGGCTTCGGGGTAGGAGTCGCTGTTGGCTTGGGCGTTGGAGTTGGCGTTTTTACAGGTACCGGGGTAGCTGTTGGACCCGGCATCGGTGTAATGGAAGGATTTACAAAACCTTCCTTGGTAATATGTATGGTATAAGTGATATCATGGGGTTCTTCCATGGCAATAGTGGTGCCAGTGATATCCATATCCGTATTTACCTTCACAGGAATCTCGAAGTAAGATCCGCCTTCATTGCTGGTCGACTGATATTCTACACCGCCTACGATCAGACGGATAAATTTGGTGCTGCTGAATTTAATGGTTGCATAAAGCATTCCATCCCGTACGATAATATTCTCGCAGGTGATCTTCGTCTTTCCTGTTCCTCCTGTAAAGGAGAAATCATCTGCCTGATAGGTTCCATCTGTCATCGCCTGGAAAGCTGCTGATACCAGAGGTCCTGCTGGATCTTCAGATTCTTCTGTATTCTGAGTTTCTTCTGCATCTTCAGAGTCTTCCTCCAGGCCGTCAATCCTGTAAAAATCTTCATCTGCCTCATCACTGTCTTCTTCCAGACCATCGATCTTCCACATGGAATCCTCCTGGGAATCACCGTGTGATGGGGAAAGTGTTCCGTTTTCATCATCTACGGTACTGCTGTCTGCTTCATCATCTGAGGAAGTATCTTCTGTGTCTGCTGTGTCCTCTGCATCCTGCGCGTCGTTGTCCGCTGTATTCTCTATATCATCGCCTACATCATCCCCTGTTTCCTGCTCTGCCTCTTCAGGAAGCTGCAGATAAAGATCTTCTGCATCATACCATTCGCCGGTGTCTGTGCTGCATGGAACATAGGCTGCCTTTTTTCCCAGATCTGCAGGATCAATGTAGAAACGGTAATGATAATTTCCTTCTTCATCCTGCACGCCTTCAATCACCGGATCCTTTTCCTCATCTGTACGGCTGCCGATATAAAGTTTATTGTATTCTGTGTTTGCTGATACAACATCGATCAGAACAGAATCTCCGTCCCAGACTGCCGTTTTTGACAGGATCTGCAGGAATTCTTCATTCAGCTGTATCTCCTGTTCTGTATCTTCTGTCTGTGTAGTTTCCTCTGCACTTTGTTCCTCTTCCTGTACCTGTCTGTCATTTTCTCCGTGCACCTCGGTTTCCGCCGCGGATACTGGATACGGAACTGTGGGCGCTGCGGTCATTGTCACTGCGAGCAAAGTGGCAAGAAATTTTTTCGCCTGCATACTTTTTCTCTCCTTTTTTATAATTAAGATTACAATATAGGACTGTACTTTCTCAAAAGTATACTTTCTCACAAAAAAGCCTACTTCCTTTTAGATGAGTAGACTTTATTCGCACAAATAAAACATCTCTTTCCTGACGGCCGGATGTTTCGTTTTTGTGAATTTCTGCTTTCATCGGAAGCGATTCACTGATCCTTCAGCAGGTTTCCTGACTTGCAAATTAACTGCCTGACCATGCCTTCTCACATCTTATGCAATGGCTGTTATGGTCATCTCTTATGCTTACAGTGACCGGATCGTTCAGGACTTACACCTGATTCCCTTTTGCCCAGAAATACTGGCACTGAAGTTCCTATATTTCTTCACATTATAGCAAATATCACTGTACTGTGCAAGCATTCCACTATAATCTCTTCACAATAAACATAGTGCAGAATGGTTTTCATGATCCACATATATTTGGCATATTCATGCCAAAACGCCTCGCGGGATAGTGGTGTGTGAACAGTAACTAGTATACAGCATATATCCTATTATTTTCTTATATTTTGTTGTTTTTTAACAATTTTAGTGCTATCATGAGAATTGGATTGTATGAATTTCTGCGGAACAGTCCCATCCACAGACACATGCGGAAACGTGTCTGAATATATCAATAGGCAAGGAGAATATATATGAAGCAAAGAAGAAAAATCCTGCTTGCACTGCTGCTCAGCGCATCAGTCGCAGCTACACCAATTGCTTCTGCAGTTCCGGCTTTTGCGGAGAATCCGGACTTTACAGCAAGCGCAGAATTTACAGATACACCGGAAGAGGAAACTTCTGCCGAAACAGAGGCTTCTGCTTCAGAAGATTTTGATTCAGCCACTACGGATACAGACGTATTCAGCGCAGGTGAGGTAGAATACACCGCTGAAGAAAATGTTTCTGACCAGGCTGATGCAGAATCCCGCACTCATTCCATCAATGTTACCGTAGGTGGCAAAACCACTGGTATCTATGCTTTTAAAAACGTAGTTGTTACCCAGCAGGATGATGGAACTTATCTGGTTCGTATGCAGAGCACTTCGGATGTAAGAGATTACATCGCTTTCGCAGATGACAATGAGGAGACCAGCCGCGAGGCAGTATATAATCATGAAGTCGACTGGTATCAGGCTACAACCATCACCAAGGACGACGGCACCAAAGAACTCTGGTATACAGTTCCAGTGAAATCTCTTACTGATACACTCTATGTGGCATACAGCAGTGAGAAGAATCTGACTGACCCGTGGAAAAAGCCACCGAAACAGTGGGACAGAAAGATCTATGCACTTCAGTTTGATACCACTTCTATGGCAGATACCACAGAATCCGACGCTGTAGCTTCTGATATTCATGTAGTTCCGGCCACTGTTATTAAAGCCCAGCTGACACCTACCAACAACACAGGAATGTTCAAAGTTACTTCTGCACTTTACAGAAAAGATGAAACAGGTACAACTCTGACCATCACTTTAAGCGGAAAGGGTTACCATTATCTGTACAAGGGAACTTATGAAGAAGCCGTTGCCAACGGAAATAATCAGGAGAACTGGATCAAAGGTGAAGAAGTTGATGGTGTATGGACATTTACCATTCCTGTTTCAGATGGTGAAACCTACCTTCCTCTGGTAGTTATTTCCAATAAATATCTCACCAACTTTGAGAACGGTGAATCAACTCTGGAAAGAGCTTTCTATCCTCGCCAGGCAGTCATTGATACAGAAGCCAAGACTCTGGTTACCGGCGATTATGATTATACCAGAGAGCTGACAGTATCAAACAGTGTTAAAATGTTTAAGCTGAATGCTGCTACCTTGGAAACCATTGGTGGACCAAACTCCAACGGATATGAAGAAGTGCTTCATCTGACCATGGGCAGTACCAGCTTTGATAAAGTTTTCATCGGTTCCGCTGAAGATGCAGCAAAGGCTGATACTACAACCCCTATCACTGATACCAAGGCAGATCTTGTATTAAGAGAAGGCTCCTGGGGTGGTGCTGGATTCAAATCTGATAACCTTGAAAAAGATGTTGTCATTTCTTTCCACTCTGTAAAAAATGACTCCTGGTATGAACGTATCTTCAATATCAGTAAAACAAACAGCACTCTTACCGTCACACCAGTATCGGTTCCTGCTACAGAAATCACTCTGGACACAGACAGCCAGACACTGGATGCAGGCACAACATTTAAATTGACAGCTACTGTTACTCCTGCTGATACCACTGATGCCGTAACATGGTCTTCCAGTGACGAAACTGTAGCTACAGTATCCGAAGATGGTACTGTAACAGGTATCAAAGAAGGTACAGCTGTGATCACTGCTACTGCCGGCAATGTGAAAGCCGAATGTACTGTTACTGTTAAGGTTCCTGCTACAGAGATCACTCTGAATACAGTTAAGAAAAGTCTTGAACCAGGTAAATCCTTTACACTGAAAGCAACCGTTGCACCATCAGATACCACTGATGCTGTAGAATGGTCTTCCAGCAACGCAAAAGTTGCCAAAGTATCCGAAAATGGTACTGTAACAGCTGTTAAAGAAGGTACAGCAGTAATCACTGCAAAGGCTGGCAATGTAGAAGCCACATGTACCGTTACTGTTAAGAAAGCAGTTGTAAAAGTAACAAAAGTTGCTGTTTCAGCTACTCCTTCCCGCAATGTAGCAGCAGGCAAGAAAGTACAGCTGAAAGCCACTGTAACTCCTTCCAAAGCTACCAACAAGGCTGTAACATGGAAGTCCAGCAATACCAAATATGCTACTGTTGACTCCAAGGGTCTTGTAACCTTCAAAAAGAACGCAGGAGGCAAAACTGTAACTATCACTGCTACTGCCAAAGACGGAAGCAAGAAGTACGGAAAAGTAACTCTTACCTGCATGAAGGGTTCTGTAAAGAGCATCAAACTTTCCGGAACTACTACCATCAAAGCCGGCAAGAGCACAACATTAAAAGCTAAAGTTTCCACTCAGAACGGAAAAGCAAACACCAAACTTACCTGGACATCCAGCAATACAAAGATTGCCACTGTTAATTCCAAGGGTAAAGTAACAGCTGTCAAAGGTAAAAAAGGCACTGTAAAAATCACAGCCAAAGCTACTGACGGTTCCAGGAAAACTGCAACCATTACCATCAAAGTAAAATAAGCAGTATAACCTAAAACAACCTGCCGGAAAACCGGCAGGTTGTTTTTATTATACTGCTTTATTATTTCGCATCTTTCTTCTCTGCTTCCTTCAGAGTGGAAGAATCAAAGTTTAAAGTATAGTCAATTGCATGAGGCTGACTCATAGCTGTAGTATCTGCTGTTACTTCCATCTCTGTATCGAACTCTGCAATCGGAATCTCAAATGTGGAATTGCCGTCTTTATTTACAGGTAAATACTTCTCATCATTGACCAGCATATAGTCATAATATGGGCTGCTCCATACGATGGTTGCAGTAGCTTCATCTCCTTTGATCTCAATAGCTGCCGGAGAGTCTACAGTTGCTCTGCCTGTTCCACCTGTAAGTGTTACTTCTGCAGTATAACTTCCGTCCTCTACCCCAAGATCTGCGATTTTTTTGCCTTCTGTTTTTTCTGTATCTTTCTCTGCATCATCGGAAACCTCTGCGTCTTCTTCCTTCACAGGATTCTTAACGCTTACTTTATGATCATACCATTTGCCCTTTGTTCCGATCAGTGCTACCTGAAATTCCTCATCAATGGCAGGTACCGGAATATCAAAGCCATATACCTCTTCAGACATCCCATCGCTGTATGTCACTTTGTCAGAAGTTGGTTCCAATAATTCTGCGCCCTCTTTCTGTGCATCTTCAGCAGTTCCTGCAAAAAGATTTACAATTTTTTTGGATGCCAGTGATACATGGATTGTCATTTTTCCATCCTTTACAGTCAGGGTTCCTTTACCATCCATAGCTTCGTTTACATGGAACATACTGCTGTCTGTATCAAACTCAGCTGTATAGACGCCATCTTCCAGAGTCTGGGATTTCGCTGCATCTTCTGATTTTGCTTCTCCATCCTCAGCTTCTTCTGTGGTCTCCTCTGTCGTTGTTTCCTCTGTGTCATCTGTTTTCGCCATAACAGGAGTTGTACTTACAAGTGTTGCAGACAGTGCAAGCATTGACATCATCATGGCAACGGAACGTTTTTTCATAATAGATTCTCCTTTTTTCTGAAAATATATCTGCCCGGAGACTTATAAAAGTATCCGGGCAGTCTGAAATTCTGATTAACTGAAAAATTATTCAGCGTCTGTTGTTTCTTCTGCAGCATCATCTGTTGCAGTATCATCAGCTGCAGCGTCATCTGTAGATTCTGCCTCTGCATCGTCTGTTGTCTCTTCATCAGATGTTCCAATGGAATCGATAGCTGCCTGTGTATGTTCTACATAGAGATCTTCTACTGCTTCGATTCTTCCAAGTCCTTCGATCTGGCATTCAACACTGTCAAATGCTCCAGATGCTTCGAACTGGCTCTTCCAGGAATCATCATCATCGCCTGCCATATCGTTGTTAGCGTGGTCACCGGCAACAACCATCAGAGGACGAAGGATTACATTCTTGAATCCTGCATCTTTTACTTTCGCGATAACCTCTTCGCAGGCTGTATCTTCCGGCTTACCTTCTACAGTACCAATGAAAGCGTTTGTAAGTCCAAGGTCTTCCATCTGTGTCTGCATCTGATCATATGTTACGTTAGCTGTATGAGATGTACCATGTCCCATGAATACAAATGCTGTACCAGCATCTGCTGCAGCCTGCATATCATCAAATCCTGCTGTCTTGCAAGCTTCATCTGTGATAGCCTGAGCAACTGCTTTCTTGTCATCGTTGATAACAGTAGCGTCATCGCCAACTTCACCAAGCATCGGCTCTGAGATTGCTATAGATTCAAATTTATCTTTGTATCCGTTAACAGCATCTACCATCTCATCATATTCAGCACCATGCATCAGATGTGTAGGCTGTACAACCAGGTTCTTGACACCGTTATCTACTGCACGGTCAAGTGCCTGCTGCATATTATCGATTACTTCATCATCTCTTGCTTCTACATGATTAATGATGATCTGTGCTGTAAATGCACGTCTTACAGACCAATCCGGAAATGCTTCTGCAAGTTTGTCTTCGATTCCTTTGATATCCTCTGCACGGCTGTCATTGAAGGATGTACCGAAGCTTACTACAAGAAGTTCGTTCTCACCGATCTCATCCTGATTACGTGGATCATCTTTGGAAGCATCACCTGTATCACGTCCAAAATATTCAGGGCTTGCTTCTTCACCTTCAACCAGTTCCTTCTGAGCATCTGTCAGTTTATCCCATGCTTCTTTTGCAGCCTTGCAGTCTTCGTCAGTTGTATCATTTCTTTCCTGAACATAGATCTTGTCGATCAGGTCTGCTACTTCGTCTGCTGCTTTCTGGTCATCATCAGAAGCTTCTTCTGTGTCTGCTGCGTCAGAGTCATCTGCTGTATCTTCTGCAGCTGCATCATCTGTTGTATCAGCATCGTCTGCTGATTCCTCTGTAGCTGTATCATCAGAAGCGTAAGCTACTGCACCTGTTGCTGCTGTCATGGAACAGGTCATGGACACTGCCAGTAATAAAGCTAACATGGATTTTCTTTTCATTTCTTTTTCCTCTTTTAATCTATATTTCCGGACTAATGTATGCAAAAAAGCAGCCACATCTTCTGCGACTGCTATTTTCCCATATAATACACGGTATCACCTGAATGTGATTTTAAAAGAGCTATGTATCGGTATGAGAATATAGGTACTGTAAACCGCAGACCTGAAATTCCACATTAAGGCAGTTCTCCTGACTTTGTTCATCGCTGCATTCCCTTCCCGGTTTCCCAGTGGTTTCTGAATATAGCTCCCATACACAGTGACGGTATCGTTCCGGATTCTCACCGGATTCTCTTTTGTGCATCATTATTACAATGCGACCTTAACGTTATAACCATTGCACATATTCAATTCGGATATTATCTTTTTATCACAAAAATGGTCATATGTCAAGTCTGTATGCAGTTACCTTTTTACCTTCTTGCAAGTTCTTTTACAATTTCATCCCAGGTGACACCTTTTTCAGCCATCAGTACCATCATATGATAAAGGAAATCTGAAATCTCATATTTCACTTCTTCTTTGTCCGGATTTTTCGCTGCAATGACGATCTCCGTACATTCTTCTCCTACTTTCTTCAGGATCTTGTCCAGTCCTTTGTCGAAAAGGTAATTGGTATAAGAACCCTCTTTCGGATTCTCTTTTCTGTCCATGATCACATCGTAGACATCCTGGAATACACGCAGAGGATTGGTATCATCATATTCTTTTTTTACCAGAGTCTTGAAGAAACAGGTGCGGTTTCCTGTATGGCAGGCTGCACCAATCTGGGATACCCTGGCCAGAATCGTGTCATTGTCGCAGTCCAGGGTCAGGGATTTCACATACTGCAGATGACCGGAAGTAAGTCCTTTGGTCCACAGTTCATTGCGGCTTCTGCTCCAGTAGGTCATCTTGCCGCTTTTTAAAGTAGTTTCAAATGCTTCTTCATTCATATATGCCAGCATCAGAACTTCATCCGTCTTATAATCCTGTACGATCACCGGAACCATTCCATCGCTGTTCAGTTTGAAATCAGACCAGGCAATACTGCTCTCGAAGGTCTGTACCGGTATTCCCTGTTCTCTCAGAAGTGCCTTAAATTCCACCAGCGCAGTATCCGGATTGCTGACATATGCGCCGCTTAAACCGCCTACAGCACCTGTCTGCAACAGTTTTACGAGTTCTGCCTCCTTGCTCTCATCTGTGTGAAGAACGATGGGTATGGAAGACAGCTGTGCAATGGAATCCTGTACTGTGTCCAGTGCCAGAACGCCCTGGGCACAAGTTTCGATCAGTTCTTTATGTGCTGCAAATTCTTCTGCTGCTGAAATGCTGACCATCATTTTCTCTTTTCCGAAGCGCAGGGAAACTTCTTCCAGCAGATCAATATTGCTCTGTTTGGAGAAGTTCAGCACAACTTTCCCACAGCCTGCATAGATCAGTTTCTTTACATCTTCTGCCCGTTTGATATTACCGGCTCCGATCACCGGGATCTCGGAGGCATAACAGATATCCCTGATCCTGCCAATCGCAGCATCATGCTCCCGGTCTCCCACAGAAAAGTCAAATACCAGAAGTTCATCTGCCCCGTTATCACTGTAAAAACGTGCCAGCTTCTCCACATCACCGTCGCCAAAGAGATTTCTCTGTCCGAATCCTGTCACTGCTTTTTCAGACTGAAGATACAGACAGGGAATCATTAATTTTTTCATAGGTATGTTTCTCCTTCTTTATATATCAGATATCTGTTGTATCTGATGCAGACTCATGCCAGACTTCCCTTGGTGGAAAGCACATCCGTGATCCTCGGGTCAAAAGATGTGGCTGCATCCAGCGCCTTGGCGAAGCTTTTGAACATAGCTTCTACCATATGATGATTGTTACCGCCGCTTAACACTTTTATATGAAGATTCATTCCGCAGGAATAGGAAACTGCATAGAAAAATTCTTTCACCATCTCTGCGGACATATCTCCGATCCTGTCTGTGGTAAATTCTGCATCCCAGACAAAATATGGTCTTCCTGACAGGTCAATGGCACATAACACCAGGCATTCATCCATAGGAAGAATGCAGCTTCCGTATCTTTTGATACCTTTTTTATCTCCGATGGCTTCTTTCAGGGCTGTTCCCAGAACAATTCCCGTATCTTCGATAGTGTGATGATCATCCACCTTCAGATCCCCGTGTACTCTCACACTGAGGTCGAAGAGTCCATGTCTGGTAAATCCATCCAGCATGTGGTTAAAAAATCCCACACCCGTCTCGATATCTGAATATCCGGTTCCATCCAGATTGATCTTTAATTTGATCTCTGTTTCTTTTGTATTTCTTTCCACTGATGCTTCTCTGGCCATGGTTCTTATTTCTCCTCTTTATCTTCGTCTTCGAAACGTACTGCAATGGAATTGGCATGTGCAGTCAGCTGCTCGGATGTGGCAAACTGAATGATATCTTTGTGAATATCACGGAGTGCTGCCCTAGAATAATAAACAATACTTGATTTCTTAATAAAGTCATCTACAGAAAGAGCAGAGAAGAATTTGGCTGTTCCATTGGTAGGAAGTACGTGGTTCGGACCTGCGAAATAATCGCCCAGCGGTTCAGAGCTGTATTCTCCGATAAAGATGGCTCCTGCGTTCTTCACTTTCATCATGTCCTCGAACGGATTGGCTGTTACGATCTCCATATGTTCCGGAGCAATCTCATTGGCAGCTTCGATGGCTTCCTCCATATCTTCTGCAATCAGGATGTAGCCGAAATTATTCAGTGATTTCTGGATGATCTCTTTTCTGGAAAGTACTTCCACAAAACCCTTCACTTCTTCGTCTACTTTATCTGCGAATTCTCTGCTGGTAGTGATCAGGATCGCGCAGGCAAGTTCATCATGTTCTGCCTGGGAAAGAAGGTCTGCAGCTACGAAATGTGGATTAGCTGTCTCATCTGCCAGCACCAGGATCTCACTTGGGCCTGCAATAGAATCGATGCTTACATATCCGTAAACTGCTTTCTTGGCAAGTGCCACGAAAATATTTCCCGGTCCTACAATCTTATCTACTTTCGGGATGCTTTCTGTTCCGAAGGCAAGCGCTCCAATGGCCTGTGCTCCGCCCACTTTATAGATCTCATCTGCTCCTGCTTCCTTCGCAGCTACCAGTGTGGATGCGCAGATCTTGCCGTCCTTTCCAGGAGGTGTGGTCATTACGATGTTCGGTACTCCTGCTACTTTTGCAGGTACGATATTCATTAATACAGAGGATGGATACACAGCCTTTCCCCCTGGTACATAAACACCTACACGGTTTAATGGTGTCACTTTCTGTCCAAGCATGGTTCCGTTTGTCTCACTGGTGAACCAGCTGTTCTGGATCTGTTTCTCGTGGTATTTACGGATGTTTACCAGTGCCTTGCGGATCACTTCCAGAAGTGCCGGATCAATCTTGTCATAGGCTTCCTGGATCTCAACTTCTGTAACACGGATGTTCTCTTTGTTTACCTCTGCTTTGTCAAATTCCTTTGTGTATGCAAAGAGGGCTGCATCTCCCTCGCTTTTTACCTTTTCCAGGATCTCTGCTACTGTGGATTCGAATTTACCATAATTATTAGGGCTTCTTTTCAGAAGGCTCTCCAGAATATCTTTTGTTGACTCTTTTGTTAATGTTACCTTACGCATTTTAAATTCCCTCCTGCAGAACTTTTCTTAAGTCATCGATAAGCTTGCGGATCCTCTCGTTCTCCATCTTCATGCTTACCTGATTTACTACCATACGTGCGGACAGCGGGCAAACCTCTTCCAGGACACTCAGGCCGTTTTCACGAAGTGTGCTGCCTGTCTCCACAATATCCACGATCACTTCGGACAGCCCTACGATAGGTGCCAGTTCGATAGATCCGTTTAATTTAATAATATCTACAGTCTGATGCTTTCTGTTGTAGAAATAATCCTTCGCAATATTCGGGTATTTCGTAGCTACACGGATAAGCTGGTTATTCTCCAGAACTTCTCTGGCACTTTCCGGTCCGCAGACGCACATCTTACATTTGCCGAAACCCAGGTCCATTACCTCATAAAGCTTACGGCCTTCTTCCAGAATGGTATCTTTTCCAACGATTCCGATATCAGCTGCTCCGTATTCTACATAAGTAGGAACATCCGGACCTTTTGAAAGGAAAAATTTCATCTTTAATTCTTCATTTACGAAAATGAGCTTACGGGAATCCTTGTCTTTCATCTCTTCGCAGGTGATTCCGGCTCTCTCGAACATCTCCATTGTCTTGTTTGCAAGTCTGCCTTTTGTCAGTGCAAATGTCAGGTATCTCATGGCTTATCTGACCTCCTTCTTCAAACGTAATGAAACACTGTGTCCCTGGGCACGGAGTTTTCTTGCCTTCTCAATAGCCTCTGCACGTTCCTGAGCTTCATAAAGGATCACTTCCGGTTTCTCATCTTTCTCAGAGAGCAGTTTCTGGCTGGACAGCGCAAGAAGAAGGTTATCCACTTCAATGGCAAAACCGATGGAAGCCGCCGGTTTCCCGAAGTGTTTCATCAGGCCATTATAGCGTCCGCCTTTGATCATAGGCTCGCCTGTACCATAAGTATATGCCTGGAAAATGATTCCTGTGTAATACTGATATTTACTCAGCATGCCGAAATCAAAAGAAACATATTTCTCATATCCATAGATCTTCAGGATCTCATAAATCTCTTCCAGTCTGGCAACTGCTTCCAGTGCACGTGCATTGTTGGTAAGGCTTCTGGCCTTCTTTAATACATCTGCGGATCCAAACATCTGCGGGATCTCCACGAAAGCCCTGGCAATTCCTTCTTTTAATTTCTGCTCTTCCACAAATTCCTGTACACCGAAGGAATTCTTCTGGGAGATCAGGGTACGGAGTCTCTCTTCTGCTTCTGTATCAAGTTCAGCTTCTTTTAACAGGGATTTGAAATAATCCACCTGTCCTACACTGACCTGGAACTCTGTCAGTCCTGCTGCCAGAAGACACTCCACAGTCATGGCCAGAAGTTCTGCATCTGCATCTGCGGATTCATCTCCGATATGTTCTACGCCCATCTGAGTGGTTTCTTTCAGACGTCCTCTGTAACTGGAGTTATTGATAAAGGTATTTCCTGTATAGCACAGGCTCACCGGCTCTTCGTCCGGGTTAAAATAAGTGGCGCAGGCCCTGGAAACAGACGGGGTAAAGTCAGGTCTTAACACCAGCGTATTTCCCTCTCTGTCAAAAAATTTATACAGCTCCCTGGAAGGAATGGTTCCTACCTCACGGCTGAAAACCTCAAAATATTCAAAGGTCGGTGTCTCTATATCTTCATAGCCATACTGATGGAAAACACGATGGATCTTCTCCTGTACCTTCCGTTTCTGGCTGCATTCGCCATTGTAAATGTCCCTTACACCTTCAGGTGTATGAAAAATACGCTGCATTGTATAATCCTCCTCATCTGTGATACGAACTGCCAGCGGCAGTCTTTCCGGATATATGATCTTCTGTTGTGTGCTTTACTCTATTAACGTGCTACCATATTATCATACTGATACGGGAAACTAGATAAAATTATAAAGTGTATTTCCACAATTGTCAATCCCTGTGGCTTAAATCTTTCTGGATTCCTTCCAGATACGGAACTAAAAAGCCGCCTTTCCTGCCAAGATAGTACTCAGCTGTAAGTTCTTCTCTCCGGAAGCTTTTCCTGCCACCCTGTTCCATCCGTTTCCAGAAAGTTATCAGTTCTCTCAGAGTAAGATAATAAAACAGATTCTCATGGCTGAAAAAAATAAGAAAAAATGCCACACCGCCCTGCTTCTCAAAGGCTTCCATAAATTCCACCTGATGGGAATGAATATTGGCCAGAGGAAAGGTATCCGTGCAGCATTCTTTTGCATCGAAGCAGACAGGGATTCCCTGTACTGCTCCGATATAATCTACGGTACTTTTCTGTTCAAAATATGCCAGCGTGATATGCCGGGAGGTTTTATCCATTTTAACCGGAGTGATCGGCGTCGGGATTTTCTGGATGAGGGCCAGTCCCTTTTCCCTGTACTGCTCATTGGTACGATTGATAAGTTCCTCCAGAGTAGAACCACGAAGTCCTCTGCTGTTCCATGTTGCCATAAAGTCTGCCCTTTAATTTAGAAGTTTGATGGATGGGAAATAACGGATCTCCGCCTTTCCGACGATCTGATCAAACTGTACATATGTATTCTGCCAGTATCGGGAATCCTTGGAATTGTTACGGTTGTCTCCCATCATAAAGTAACAGTTTTCCGGTACTTCGTATGGTCCGAAGCTTCCAAGAGGAGTTTCCGACACAAAGGAATCATCCAGAGGTGTCTCTGAATCATTGATATAAACTTTACCATCTTTGATCTCTACTTTATCTCCGGGAAGACCGATGATACGTTTGATGAACAGCTGGGACTCATCATCCGGATATTTGAAGATCACAATGTCAAAGCGTTCCGGATCTTTCCATTTTTTTGAGATCTCGTGACCAAATACATCCATATTCAGACCATAGGCCAGACGATAGCCAAAGATACGATCTCCGGTCATAATGGTATTTTCCATAGATTCTGACGGGATCTTTGCATTGATCAGTACTACATTGTTGATAACCAGGACTACAACTACCACGATGATGATCATCTTGACGTAATCCCATATTTCATTCCAGATTTTCATAATAACTCTCCTCCAACTTTTCCTCTTTTAGTGTTCTGAGAAAGATTTCCGGAATCGGTGCCGTAAAGACCTTCCCGGATAAATATGACAGGCTTCCTTTCATAGATGGAAACTCCATTCGAAAAGAATGAAGCAGCTGTCCTTTCAGTTTTTTATCGGCTTTTCCATATTTGGGATCACCAACAACCGAATGTCCCTCCGAAGCAAGGTGAGCTCGGATCTGATGTGCACGTCCTGTGATCAGTTCAACCTTAAGAAGGGTACGGGTTCCATTGGTACCCAACGGATAATACTTTGTTTCCACTGGAAGGGCATTTTCTTTCTCTTGTTTATAGATGGTTACTTTATTGCTTTTTTTATCTTTTGCCAGATAACCTTTGATATATCTTTCTTCTTTTAAAACTCCCTCCACAAGACAGAGGTAATATTTATGAAGTTCCCTGGACTTGAACATCCCTGAAAGTTCCTGCAGACCGGAAAGGCTTTTGCCTGCCGCTATAAGTCCGCTGGTATTGCGGTCAAGGCGGTTGCATACGGAAGGACGAAAGGTTCTCAGATCATTCTCTGTAAGAGAGCCATTTTTCAGAAGATAGCCAGTCAGATATTCTACCAGTGAAGGGGTTCCGTCATCAGCAGGCTGAGAAAGCATTCCTGCCGGTTTGTTGATCAACAGGATATTTTCATCCTCGTAAATGATATCCAGAGCATAATGTGCCCGTGGAGCAGAATCATTTCCGCTGAATTTTTCAAATGTTTCATCACTTAAAAACAGTTTTACATGATCTCCTGAAAACAGCTTTTCATTCCCGGTGGCTTTTTTTCCATTGAGCGTGATATTTTTTTTCCTCATCATTTTGTAGAAAAAGCTCTTTGGAGCTTCACGGAGAAGCTTGGCCAGATATTTGTCAAAACGCTGTCCGGCCTCGTTTTCGTTAATGATAAATTCTTTCATTATATAATGCTCCTACAGACAGATTGCCAGGATCGTATGTTTGATCAGTTCTTCCCTGGAAAGATCCGGGTATCGCTCATCCGGCGTGAATTTAATCCCGTTTCTTAAAGATTCTTTGTGCTCATTCATGGAATCCAGACGTTCCAGATAGGGTTTCAGGTCCCTCAGGATCTTTACATCTACTTTATATCCGTTTTTACGGATGATTTTCTGTGACTGCTCTGCAAGGTAGGCGATATCTGCTTTTGGATCACTGGTATAACCCACTACTGTATTTCCGCACACGGCAACAGCATCCAGATAACCGCTTTTCTCATAAAAAGTCATGTACATTTCATAGGACATGACCAGGTCACCGGCATGCTTGCGGATCTCTTTATAGAGCTTTTCATCCATAGGATGACGTAACAGGATCATGATCAGGCTTACCATGGATTTACATCCTGGCAGACAGCCTACTACGGTCAGAACCGTCCAGACTGTCATTCTTGTTCCGTTGACGGCCCACGCCACAAAGAAAATGAGCAGTGGAAGCGAAAATAATCCTGCGGTGATCAGGAGTCTTCGTTTTTTTTCGCTGTTAAAATAACCGAAATCACCTTTTTTTGTTTTTCTTTTTCTGGTATCTTTCATGTGCCGAACTCCTTGTCTGTGTTTTTTTGGCTTTTTTATGAAGCTCTCTGGGACGGATCAGACATTTCGGTCCAAAGCCGACCAGATCCATACGTCCGGTCATCTTAAGTCCTTCCAGGACCAGTTCGCGATTTTCCGGATTTTTATACTGCATCAGTGCTCGCTGTATTGCTTTTTCATGTGGATTTTTCGGCACATATACCTTTTCGCCTGTCAGCGGATGGATTCCTGTGTAATACATACAGGTAGAAAGTGTTGATGGCGTTGGATAAAAATCCTGAACCTGCTCCGGCGTAAATCCAAGATCACGGACGTATTCCGCAAGTTTCACGGCTTCCTTCATTGTACACCCGGGATGGGACGACATGAAATACGGAACGGCATATTGCTGCTTACCAGTCCGCGCATTTGCTTTTTCATATTCCTTCAGAAAGCCCTCATAAACCTCGTGCCTGGGTTTGCCCATAAACTTCAGGACTTCATCAGAAACATGCTCCGGTGCTACTCGCAGCTGACCGCTGATGTGATATTTCACAAGCTCATTAAGAAAAGTTTTATCCGGGTCTGCCATCAGATAATCAAACCGAATACCGGAACGGACAAAAACTTTTTTAACTTTGGGGATATTCCTGACCTTTCTGAGAAGCTGAAGATAATCCTTGTGGTCTACCGTCAGATTCTTACACGGAGAAGGAAACAGGCACTGCCGCTCCTTGCAGACTCCTTTTGTCAGCTGCTTTTTGCAGGAAGGATAACGAAAATCAGCCGTAGGGCCTCCTACATCATGGATATAGCCTTTAAAATCTGGATCCTCCGTCATCTTTTCAGCTTCTTTCAGAATGGAATCGTGACTTCTTGTCTGAAGGATACGGCCCTGATGAAAGGTCAGCGCACAGAAATTACAGCTTCCAAAGCATCCTCTGTTGCTGGTCAGACTGAATTTGATCTCTTTCAGTGCCGGGATCCCGCCTTCTTTCTGGTACATGGGATGATATCGTCCTGTATAAGGCAGATCGTAAACATCGTCCATTTCCATCTGCGTCAGAGGCTGAGATGGTGGATTCTGTATCACATATCCACGGTTCCCATAAGATTCTGCCAGAGGCTTTGCTGTAAATGGATCCGTGTTTCGGTACTGAATGGCAAAGCTGTCCGCGTAAGCTTTTTTATCGGTCTGTACCTGTTCAAATGACGGAAGGACCACCGGATCGTAAACCCTGCTGATATCGTGGCTTTTAAAAACCGTCCCTGCCACATATGTGATCTCCTGGACCGGAATCCCGCTTTGCAGGGCTTCTGCGAGCTCCAGGATGGAATGTTCCCCCATTCCATAAGAGATCAGATCCGCACCGGAATCGATCAGAATACTGTGTTTGACCTTATTTTCCCAATAATCGTAATGTGCCATTCTTCGAAGGCTGGCTTCGATCCCGCCAAGAATGATAGGCGTATGTTTATAGGTCTGCCGGATCAGATTGCTGTATACAACAGAAGCCCTGTCCGGTCTTAATCCCATTTTTCCTCCCGGAGAATAGGCATCTGTGCTTCGGTGCTTTTTGGAAACCGTATAATGATTCACCATGGAATCCATGTTTCCTGCTGTAACGAGAAAACCCAGGCGCGGTTCCCCGAACACCTGGATGCTCTCCTTCTTTCGCCAGTCAGGCTGAGGGATCATGCCTACACGATATCCTCTGCTTTCCAGAAGACGTCCAATGATCGCAGATCCAAAAGACGGATGATCCACATAGGCATCTCCTGTCACGTAGACAAAATCCAACTCATCCCAGCCTCTTGACTTCATATCTTCTCTTGTAACTGGTAAAAAATCCTGCATTTATAATTCCTCGTATGTATGTGTATTAGTACTGTCTGCCCTGTGTTCATATGCTGTGATGGACTGCCTGGGCACGATAACCCTCTGCAATGATATCCAGCTGCCTGTGGAAGCGTTCCAGCTGACGCAGATCCTTGGTTTTGAATACCCGCAGGAACTCATCCTGTATTTTGCTGACTTCCCGTTCACTGGAAACACGGTAGAGATTTTCAATATTATTCAGAATATCCTTTACAAGATTGGACTGCATCTGAGATGAATTCTGGGCATCCATGATCTCATTGCGCACAGAAGACATTTCATGATCCAGCGAAATGATCGCATCGGATGCTTTACTAAGACGTTCTGCTACATGAGGAGGCATATCACCTTTGTATTTATACTGAAGGGAATGTTCGATCGTTGCCCAGAAATTCATTGCCATGGTACGGATCTGTATTTCTACCTGAAGCCGTTTCGGCCCATGAATAGTCTCCACTGTATAATAAAGGATCATGTGATAACTCCGGTAACCGCTCTGCTTGATATGCGTCAGATAGTTCTTTTCACTTTTGACTTCCATATCTGTTCTTTTTCGGATGATCGCAGCAACGGTATCGATATCTTCTTCAAACTGACATATGATCCGTACTCCTGCCAGATCTTCCATTTCTGTTTCCAGCTGTTCGATCGGGATATCTTTACGCTGCATTTTCTCCAGGATACTGGAAACGCTTTTTACTCTTCCACTGACTTGTTCAATGGGAGAATAACGATCATTTTCGTGATACTCTTCTATCATATGTTTAAACTTGACTGTCAGTTCTTTGACAGCCAGCTCGTAAGGGCACAAAATACTTCGCCATAACTGTATTTCCATGTTGCTCGCTCCTTATCATCTGCCGCCAGTCTCTTTTTGGTTTTGGTGACAGCGGCATACATTTTTTATTATAACATATGTTTTGAAAAAAAAGGGATTGTTTATCAATTTTTTATTAAAAAAATATAGAATTATTTTCCTTTTTGTGTGATGCATCCACAAATCTATATATATGTATAATTCTGTATTTTATGAATATTTTTTATCAGGGCATAAAAATACCCTGGAGAAACCTTACGTCTCTCCAGGGTAAAAGTTCGAACATACTCCGAACAGGATCAGTCTTTCAGATTTTTGAGAACCTGTACAAGATAGTTCCATACTCTTTCTGTGGAAGCAATGCTGAGAACCTCCTCGGATGTATGGATATCCTTCATATCCGGTCCAAGGGATACACAGTCCAGTCCTTCCATTTTTTTATAGAAAAGCCCGCATTCAAGGCCTGCGTGGATCGCTACGACTTCAGGCTTATGTCCGTACATTTCCTCAAAAACTGCAACCATTTTATCTCGTAATGGAGATTCCTTTCTGTACTCCCATGCCGGGTATGCACCCTGTACTTCATAGTCACCACCAAGAAATTCTGTGAGATATTCAATCTTATCAGATAGTGCACTGCATGCAGCGTCTACAGAGCTTCTTACACTGGAACTTGCAAAAAGCTCGTCCCTATCCAGACGGAGGATACCGATATTGCTGGAGGTTTCCACCAGGCCTTTGATGGTTCCGCTCATTTTCTGGATTCCGAATGGTACATTCTGCAGATAAAATACGATCTTTTCCTGACTTGTAGGATGAAGAACCTCTGCTGTTGCAGTACCCTTTTCTGTTATTTCAAAAGTAATGTTTTCGTCAGAACCAGTATATTCTTCACGGAGCTGCTCCTGGAGCTCTTTTGCGTAAGCTTTTACCTCAGCAACGGAATCCGTAAGAAATTCTGCGGTGCACTCTCTTGTAATGGCATTGTCTTTCTGTCCGCCTGTAAGAGAAATAAGGGCATATTCCGCTTTTTTCTTAAGTCCGTAAAGAAACCGTCCCATAAGTTTATTGGCATTCGCTCTGTTCTTGTCAATCTCGGCACCGGAATGTCCGCCCATAAGTCCACAGACTTTGACCTGTACCTTTTCTCCTTCTCCTTCTACGCGCTGGACAGGGATATGGCTGATACCGGAAAGACCGCCGGCACAGCTGATCCAGAGACTTCCCTCCGCTTCAGAATCCAGATTGATAAATCTTCTTCCCTTCAGCACGCTGCAGTCCAGACCGACTGCACCAAGAAGACCAATCTCCTCATCAACCGTGAGCAGTACTTCAAGAGGAGGGTGTGGAATATCTGTACTGTCAAGAAGGGCAAGGCCATAAGCAACTGCAATACCATCATCACCGCCAAGCGTTGTTCCGTTGGCTGTGATATAACCATCTTTTACAGAGATGTTCAAACCATCTTTTGTAAAATCATGATCTACATCCGGTCGTTTTTCACATACCATGTCCATGTGGCCCTGGATGATCACTGTGGGAGAATTCTCATATCCTGGTGTGCCTGGCTTGTAGATCACTACATTATTCAGCTCATCCTGTACATATCTGAATCCATGATCCTTCGCGAATTCCACAAGGAAATCACTGATCTGTTTTGTATTTCTGGAACCATGAGGAATCTTGCAGATTTCTTCAAAATAATGAAAAACTCTCTTTGGTTCACAATTTTCTAATACTGGCATAAATTCTGCCTCCTTCTGCTTCATAAATTCATTTGTCTTTTATAATAATCATATACTGTAAAAAAAGCAAGGACCTGTTTTTATGAAACGAAAAATAATCATATTTTTCTATATCTGCCTGTTGTTTTTTCTGCTTTTTCACCCAAAAGAAGCTCTTACCGGAGTAAAAAATGGACTTGGATTGTGGTTGAATATCATGATTCCCACTCTGCTGCCATTTCTGATCCTGACAGGAGCATTATTAAAAACTGGAAATATCCGGAAGCTTCTGAAACCATCTGCTTTCTTCTGGAAAACGTTTTTCGGGCTTTCACCTGCTGGAGCCTATGTTCTGATCCTGGGTCTGTTATGCGGATATCCTATGGGAGCCAAACTGGCACATGATCTGTACATAGACCAGCAGATTTCCCGCAGAGAAGGGGAATATCTTCTTACGTTCAGCTGCAATGCAAGTCCCGCATTTATCATTTCCTATCTTTCCGGGATACTCTTGAAAAATAAGATATCAGCAGTACAGATGATCCTCACTTTTCTGGCGGCAGATCTCTTTTGTATGCTGTTTTTTCGTTTCGTTGTATATCGCGGGCATACCGTGGACTCTGTCTGCGTAAACAAGATAAAAAAAGAGACATACCAACAGGACTCCATAGGAGCCATCCTGGATGTCTCGATCATGGACGGATTTGAAACCATCACACGTCTCGGGGGCTATATTCTCCTCTTCTCACTGATACTCGCCAGTATCAGCTTTTACTGGCCATTTCATGCACAAAGCTGTATGCTGTTCACAGCACCACTGGAACTAACTACCGGGCTGAAACAGATTGCCGGCGCACCACTGCCATGGAAAAGCAGATACCTTGCTTCTATGCTCCTGACTTCTTTTGGTGGCTTTTGCGTCATGGCTCAGACAAAAAGCGTATTGGAAAACAGTTTGTCACTGATCCCCTACGCTATTTCAAAATGTCTGAACGCCAGTGCGATATTCCTAATCCTAGTTTTCTCCGATATCGTCTAACAGATCTTCGTCTTCTTTTGTTATAGAAGAACTGTCATCATCCTGGAAGGTATTGGAGATTGCCGCTGCCTGAGCAGTCTGTGGTGCAAGCTCCTGACGATTATGATTAACAACCTCAAGGCAGCTCTGCAGAGCATCAATAAATGCTTTGTATTTACCACCGGCATCTTCAAGTGTCTGATTCAGGACAGAACCGATATTAGCCATCATATCATCTGTGTATGTGATCGCACTGAGACGAATGCTGTTTGCATCCTGTGTTGCAGAATCAAGAATCTCCTGAGCCTGCTTGTTTGCAGCATTTATGGTCTCATTTGCCTGTGCATATGCTTTCTGCATGATCTCATGCTGTGTAACAAGTTCCTGAGCTTTGGCCTGAGCATCTGCGATCAGACTGTCAGCTTTAGCCTGAGCATCCTCAAGGATCGCATCCTTATTGCTGATGATCTTCTGATAACGTTTGATCTCATCCGGAGTTTTCAGACGAAGTTCACGTAAATACTCCTCAATCTCTTCTTTGTTCACTACGATCTTGGTAGTGGAAAGAGGCTGGAATTTACAGCTGTCCACATACTCTTCAATCTCCTGAATAATCTGTTCAATTCTGCTGCTCATAATACACTCTCCTTATTTCTCTGTTTCTCTTTTTTTCAATTTCTCTTCGACTGCATCCGTAATCTCACGTGGAGCGAATTTGCTCAGATCTCCTCCGAAATTAGCAACTTCTTTCATGATCGTGGAGCTTAAGTATGCATATTCCAGACTGGTTGTAAGAAAAACGGTGTCCACATCCGGTGCCAGAACACGATTAGTCTGGGCCATCTGCAGTTCATATTCAAAATCCGTGACAGCACGAAGCCCTCGAACGATCACCTGGGCATGGTTTTCCCTAGCAAAGTTCACTGACAGGCCCTCGAATGCTTTCACCTCCACATTCGGGATATCTTTTGTCGCCTTTGTTAGTATCTTAACACGTTCTTCTACAGAAAACAACGGACTTTTTGCAGAATTATGCAAAACTCCCACTATAACCCGGTCAAATGAAATGCTTGCCCGCTTAATGATGTCAAGATGGCCATAGGTTGCCGGGTCAAAGCTTCCCGGGTATACTGCTGTTATCATATGTCTGTCTCTCTTTCATTTTTTTAGGAAAACATGCTTGTTGGTTTTATATTCCTTGGAACGTACCAGATGATATCCAAGGTCCTCTACATAAGAAAAATCCGTATGTAGATCTTCTTCCACAACGATCAGCGTGTTTTCATCTGCAAGAGTGCTGTCAGCCAGATACTCAAGGACTGGTTGTTCCAGATGCTGTTCGTATGGTGCATCCATAAAAATACAGTCAAATGGTTCTCCGCCTTCCAGTGAACGCAGTGCCTGAAGCACATCCATGTTCAGCAGTTTACCACCATCCGTGAGTTTTGTAAATGAAAGATTTTCGCGGATACAAGTGCATGCTTTGGGATTTTTTTCCACAAATACGGCATACTCGGCTCCACGGCTCAGAGCTTCAATACCGATCGCTCCGCTTCCGGAAAACAGATCCAGAAACCGACAACCCGGTATTTCAGGCTGGAGAATGTTAAAAAGAGTTTCCTTAATACGGTCTGTTGTTGGTCGTGTCTCATTTCCGGGAATGGTTTTTAAGTTTAATCTACGTGCTTTTCCTGCTATGACTCTCATTTCAGATTTAATCTCCAATCCAGATCACCGCGGGCCAGTCCAAGGATCAGAAGTTCCGCAGTGGCAATATTTGTAGCAACCGGAATGTTGTACTGGTCGCAGCGTTTGACAATGCTCATGATATCCGGCTCTACCGGGTCCATCATGACAGGGTTATAAAACAGGATCACCATATCCAGATCCTGACGCTCTACCATCTCCATAAACTGCTTGTCTCCGCCTATACTTCCGGCAAGAAACTTGTGAACGTGAAGACTGGTTGCTTCCTCAATTCTTCTTCCTGTTGTTCCGGTTGCATATACTTCATGTTTGGCAAGGATATTCTTGTATGCAATACAGAAGTCTTCAATCAGAACTTTCTTACTGTTATGCGCAATAATTCCTAAATTCATAATTCACCTCTCCATTCTGCCCTTGGGTTACATCCCTTTTTCCCCTTTATATAGGTAAAATCATATAACTCTGTAACTGATTCTAGCATAACGCCCAAAAAAGTGCAATTTAATTCATGTAAATTCATGAAAAATTAATATTTTCCCCGGCGTTACTCCATATACTCTATTCTTCCCAGCTGTTTCCTGTAGTATAATCAATTTCAATTCCCGGCTGTATGTTATAAACAAAAACATGGAAAGATATCTTCTGGTCTTTAACGGATTCGGCTTCCATTTCCACACCCCGGGCTACCAGTTCATCTCCCTTAAAAAACGGAGTTACACGATACATGCAGGGATTTCCTGTACTGTGCACGTAATCTGCAACCTCATTTTCAAAAGGAAGCATTCCCGTCACATTGAGATATCTGGTTCCTGTGATAAGATTTTTCCTGTTTGCATTTTCTCCAGTCAGCTGATATCCGATAAGATGGCAGCGATTATACAGATACCTGCCATCTACATTTTCATATTTTACAGTATGCCATCCTGTAGGCTTTACCATTCCGATCGCTCCTCGCTCTTCATCAGGCATCAGCTCCGGTGTGATCTTGGATTCTGCATAACCGCAGCGCCCCAGAGAATCCAGTTCACTGTAAAATTCGTATGCAGGTCCTGCGCTTTTTTCATCAGAAAAAGAGGGTATATTTCCATTGATCTCCACATATGGACTGCCGCTGTATTCCGGAATCTGATCCAGAGAAACAGATTCTGTCTGCCCTCCTGTCTTCGTCTGGGATTGTTTCAGTAATCCTGTCACTGCATCGGAAGCGGATTCCGAAATATTTTCCCAGAGGATCTGTGCATTTTCTTCTATATATGTAAGAAATACCTGTCCGAAGATCCGGCTTTGATCTTTTACCTCTTTCAGGCTCCGTGGCGGCATCCAGCCATTACATACTGCAAGGATGACACACAGGATAATGGCTGTGAGTATTTTTCGCCTGGGCTGTTTTTTTCGTTTATATTTTCGCTTGTATGTAGGATAACGCTTCTTTTTCACGGGACCCCCTTATTTTTTTTGTCTGACAGATATTATATGTGATGCAGAGATTATTATAGCCGCAATTCTACTCAAAAAGCAACCATACATTCGTTTTTTTACTGCGGTATAATTTATGAACGGAAATATTTTTATATGTTAAATTTCCTTTAACTGCCAGTGTATTATTTTATGGTTTTCACATACTAGCAATGTAACAGTAAACCAAATAACAACCAAGGAGGAAATGAATTATGCCAAGTAACACTTCTTCTAACAAAGCAGTTGTACCGGAAGCAAAGGGCGCACTTGACCGTTTCAAATATGAGGTAGCAAACGAGCTGGGTGTTCCGCTTACAGACGGATACAACGGAAACCTGACTTCCAAACAGAACGGATCCGTAGGCGGATATATGGTCAAAAAGATGATCGAGGCACAGGAGCGTCAGATGTCCGGCAACTCCCAGGGCGGCCAGCAGTACTAAATCTGTACGCGCAGGTAGTTTCATTGCTATGCTGAGTTGATCTAAGCTCATGCAAAAAAGATGCTGTCTGACAGAACTGAAAAACTGCCAGACAACATCTTTTTATTTTATATAAAAAGAGATCTTATTTCACAAACATATCCACACATTATACAGGCAATAAGATCCAAAAGTCTTAAAATCCTATATTTATTTACAGCAATTCCTGTACTTTCCGATATACAACCTCTGCAAATTCCTTATGTCCTGCTGCATTCAGATGTTCCTGATCTGCGTCACAGCAATGTACATAGGATGCTGCCGGAAGGAAACGGATATGACGTTCAGCTGCGATTTTTTCATAAACAGGTTGCAGATTTCTGGAAACGATCACAGACTCTCTGGAAAACTCCTGGTCATATCCTTCCTGCCATACTTTTTCTCCCAGATAGATGGGAGACATGAGAAGGACTTTCGCTCTTGGTGCGTATTCCTGGATCTGATCCAGCAGTCTTGTGATTCCCTTTCCGATTACATCTGCGGATGCTCCAAAAACAGTTTTGCAGTCATTGGTTCCCAGCATTAGAGTGATCACATCCGCCTGGGCATGTGTTTCCAGAAGTGTGGGAAGAAGTGCAGTTCCTTTTCTTCCGTCGCGGAGCGGATCTTCGAAAACCGTTGTTCTTCCGCACAGTCCTTCCTCGATCACGCGATATTCTTCTTTATTCAGTTTTTCCTGGAGAAGGCTTGTCCAGCGTACTCCCCACGGTAGTCTCTCTCTGCTCTCTCCGTCATATCCCCATGTATTGGAATCTCCAAAGCATAATATCTGTTTCATTCTATTATATTCCTATCTATTTAGTATGTATATTGACTAAATGAATCATATCACGCTCTTTTACATTGGTCAAATACACAAAAGAAATAGCCTGCTATAGTTTGACTCTATAGCAGGCTATCTTACATACTCTTTTATATACTTTTTATCAGAGATTCTTTTTACAGTCCGATAAATCCTGTAACATCTCCGTTGATCACATAATGTGCACCATTATCTTCCGGTTTAATGTAGATTTTGAGGTCTTTCAGTTCAGAGGCTTTTTTGCCCATGTCTTCTGTCCAGATCTTTTTGATCCTGTCAGCAACCTCTGAAGTATGTATCTCTTTGCCCCAGTACTGAACATATACTTCTGTCACTGGTTCAGCTTTTTTAGCTGCTGTCTTTCTTGTTGTTTTAGCTGCTGTTGTCTTAGCTGTCGTCCTGGTTGTTGTTTTCTTAGCTGCAGCAGTTTTTCGTGTTGTTGTCTTCTTGGCGGCTGTTTTCTTAGCCGGCTCTTCTGATTTTACAGCTGTTGTTTTCTCTTCATCAGATTTTACTTCTGCTGTTTTTTCTTCTATTGGTTTCGCAGCAGCAGGTTTTACCTCTGCTGTCTTCTCAGCTGCTTTTGTCTCTACAGAAGCTTTTGCATCGTCTGTCTTTGGTGTCTCAGCCTTAACGGCTTTCTCTTCGGATGCGGTTACTACAGATTTTGCAGGAGTCTCGCTTATTGAAGCCGTTTTTACAGTTGTCTTGGTTGCAGCTTTCTTTGTTCTAGCCATGTTTATAGCCTCCTTACAAGGGATTTGTTAATCTTTTCTCGAATTTTAGGATATCACTTTTGGTGAAAGAACGCAAGGTTAGATCCCCAGATTTTCCAGTTCTTCACTCATATACCCTTTGAGATGCTCCTTTAAAGCCTTATGCTGAGGCAGGATAAGATCAAAATCCAGTGCCAGGATCTCACCAGCTGCTTCACTTGCATTCTTCAGGATTCCCGCATCATTGTAGATATCACCGATCTTAAATTCCATCAGTCCGCTCTGGCGGATACCGAAAAGATCTCCTGGGCCCCGAAGCTTCAGATCTTCTCCGGCTATATAAAATCCATCATTGGATTCATTGAGGATCTTCAGACGTTTAGAAGTATTTTCTTCATTATTTCCCTGGATAAAAATGCAGTAAGACTGATGCTCTCCACGCCCTACACGGCCACGAAGCTGATGAAGCTGGGCAAGCCCGAAACGTTCTGCATTTTCCACCATCATAACGGTTGCATTTGGCACATTCACTCCAACCTCCACAACTGTGGTAGATACCAGTACCTGGATCTCGCCGGAAGCAAACGCCTCCATGATCCTGTTTTTCTCTTTTGGCTTCATCTTTCCGTGAAGGATTTCTACTTTGATCTCCCCCGGAAGGACCTCCTGAAGCTTTCTGGCATAATCTGTAACATTCTCTGCCTCCAGGCCTTCGCTCTCTTCCACCATAGGACAGATCACATAAGCCTGCCTTCCCATCTGCACCTGCTTTTCAATAAAAGAATACGCCTTGGGACGATAGGAAGTTCCTACTACGCAATTCTTGATCGGAAGTCTTTTTGCAGGAAGCTCGTCAATGATCGAAATATCCAGGTCTCCGTATAAAATGATCGCCAGTGTCCGGGGAATGGGGGTTGCGCTCATAACAAGTACATGAGGCGGATTTCCTCTGGTCGTCAGCGCTTCCCTCTGGCGAACGCCGAATCTGTGCTGCTCATCTGTGATCACAAGCCCCAGATTCTTATATTCCACCTTTTCCTGGATCAGGGCATGAGTTCCGATGATCACATTCACTTCACCGTCTGCAATCTTCTGATAGATCTCACGCTTCTGTCTGGCTGTGGTAGATCCTGTCAGAAGCACCGGATGGCAGGAAGCGATATTCTGTTCTTCCATCAGCCTCAGAAAGCCTTCGTAATGCTGATTTGCCAGAACCTCTGTCGGTACCATCAATGCACTCTGAAATCCATTCTCTGCTGAAAGTACCATAGCTAAAAATGCGATCACGGTCTTGCCGCTACCAACATCCCCCTGTACAAGCCTGGACATCAGCTTATGACCGCTCAGATCCCGTTCGATCTCATGCCAGACATTCTTCTGGGCTCCGGTCAGGTCATAGGGAAGCCCTTCTATGATCTCCTCGGTTGTCCATACTGGTTTCATTGAAAAAGTGTTTGGAGCCTCTTCTGTTTTCTCCTTCAAGAGCTGTATTGCCAGCACAAAAAGCAGAAATTCATCGAATACCAGACGTTTCCTGGCTGTGAGAAGCTCCTGCATATTTTTCGGAAAATGGATAGTCCGGATCGCATAATTGGCATCTGCGAGCTGATAGCGTTCCCGTATCTCCTCCGGCAGATATTCCCCATGGAGAGGCCTTGTATCCAAAATCTGATGGACCAACTTCGTGATCATCTTGTTGGAAAGTCCTTTCGTCAGACCATATACAGGCTGCATACTGTGAATGATCTCCTCATAAGCTGCCGGGGTAAAAATCTCCGGATGTTCCATCTGCGGACGGCCTTTTTTTCTGATGATCTTTCCTCTGAGGATAAACACACTGCCCTTTTTGAGTGTTCCCCTCAAATAAGGCGCATTGAACCAGGCAACCGGCAATCGGCCGCTTGCATCTGCCACAGTTGTTGTCAGAACCTGGAGATTGCGTATCTGGTTAATATAAATACCTGTTGCTATAGTGGCACGGATAGAGACTGTTTTGTCCTCCTCTGCTGATGCAATCTCCACAGGCTCCTCATATATATCGTAAGTCCGCGGATAATAACGGAGAAGCTCTTCCGCAGTCGTGATCCCGATCTTCTGGAAAAGCTTCTCTGTTTTCTCACCCACGCCTTTTAATTCACGTAAAGGTGTCTTATCATTCATTTTTTGTGCTCTTTATTCTACAGAAATCAGATAGTAGTAAATTGGCTGTCCACCCTGGTTCAGCTCAACCTCGCACTCCGGATATTTCTCGGTAAGAGAATCAGAAAGTGCCTCTGCATCTTCCTCAGATACATCTTCACCATAGTAAACACTGATGATCTCAGATTCCTCGTCAACCATCTCTGCTACCATCTCCTCCGCTACCTGAAGTCGATCTCTGCCTACTGCAAGGATACCTGCATCACCGATTCCCATGATATCTCCCTCATGGATTTCCTTGTCATCAATGCGTGTATCACGGACTGCATAAGTAATCTGTCCGGTCTTCACTCTGGAAATCGCATCGGTCATGGAAGCAAGGTTCTCTTCGCCGCCCTTCTCCGGAACAAAGCTGATCATTGCGGAAATTCCCTGTGGGATTGTCTTGGTTGGTACTACAATGATCTCCTTGTCCTCAGTCAGATCTCTTGCCTGGTTAGCTGCAAGGATAATATTCTTGTTATTCGGGAAAATATAAATTGTTTTTGCATTTACTTTCTCAATAGCATTGAGCATGTCTTCGGTACTCGGATTCATAGTCTGGCCGCCTTCGATCAGATAATCTACGCCAAGCTCACGGAAGATCTGAGAAAGTCCCTCACCTACGGATACGGAAATAAATCCATGATCCTTTGGAGGTTCTTTGTTTTCTGCCTGTTCTTTTGCAAGTTTTTCCGCATCTTTGATCAGTTTTTCCTGATGTTCTTCTCTCATATTGTCAATCTTCATACGGGAAAGCTGACCATACGTGAGTGCGCGTTCAAAAGCCTGTCCCGGATGATTGGTGTGCACGTGTACCTTGACAATCTCATCATCAGCTACCAAAACAATGGAATCACCGATGGAATCCAGAAATTCACGGAAACGGTCGATCTCATCCTGTGGAAGCGGTTTTTCAAGAAGGATAATAAACTCTGTACAATATCCAAATTTGATATCTGCCTCTGCCTGAGGAGAAATCTTTGTGATCTTAGGAGCTGCTGCTTCAAACTGGGAATAATCCACTTCTTTTCCATGATATCCGTCGATGGCACCACGGAAAACTTCCAGAAGTCCCTGTCCGCCAGAATCCACAACACCTGCTTCTTTCAGGACTGGAAGTATCTCTGGTGTTCTGGCAAGAGTTTCCTCTGCATGCTGAAAGATCCCGTCGAAAAAAGCATCCAGATCTTCTGCAGCATCAGCAAGCTCTGCTGCTCTGTCTGCTGCAGCTCTGGCTACAGTAAGAATGGTTCCCTCTTTTGGTTTCATAACTGCTTTGTATGCAGTTTCAACGCCTCGCTCCATAGCTGCGGCAATGGCAGGTGCATCCAGATCTGTAAGTTTACGCACACCTCTGGTAAATCCACGCAGAAGCTGTGACAGGATAACACCAGAATTACCTCTGGCTCCACGGAGGGAACCGGAAGAAATTGCCTTTGCCAGGGATTCCATATCCGGATCTGTAAGAGCACCTACTTCAGAAGCAGCAGACATGATGGTAAGCGTCATATTGGTTCCCGTATCTCCATCAGGTACAGGAAACACATTCAGTTCATTGATCCACTCTTTCTTCGCTTCCAGATTCTTTGCTCCGGACAGAAACATTCTGGAAAGTATTTTAGCATCTATGGTTTTGTTATTCACCACAAGT
>OLNH01000154.1_pt1 | contig 70191 bp, 107 predicted proteins | sample 1643101 | NCBI WGS metagenome assembly OLNH01 (sample SAMEA3136758, study PRJEB25190) | human gut metagenome | biome: human gut; feature: human-associated habitat; material: faeces | place: Austria | collected 2013 | reverse complement strand
TTTTACTATACTATATGAAGTATACAAACTGCTTTTTTGTTTGTCAAGAAATTTTGGTATCGCTTTGACAACTTAAAGTGACAGAATTATCCGTTTAACCCCTCATCTACATAAAGTTCATCGCCGTCTGCAGCGGATGTGGCAAGCTGGTCACAGCGCTCATTTAACGGATTATCCGCATGTCCCTTAACCCAGTGGAAGCTTACCTGGTGCTGTTCCTTAGCCTTTAAAAGGCGTTTCCAGAGATCTACATTCTTCACATTTTCGTTTTTGCCACGTTTCCAGTTCTTTTTCAGCCAGGAATCGATCCAGTGCTGATTGAAGGCATCTACCAGATATTTGGAATCGGAATACAGCTCCACCTGGCAGGGACGGTTCAGTGCCTCCAGAGCTACGATAGCTGCCATCAGCTCCATCCGGTTGTTTGTAGTTTTCTTGTAGCCTCTGGACAATTCACGCTCATGTAACTGGCCTTTGGTATCAATATACTGAAGAACTGCTCCGTAGCCGCCTGGGCCGTCCGGATTTCCGCGTGCTGCGCCGTCGGTATAGATTTTTACCTGCATGTTTGATTCTCCTTGGATTTTGAAATAATGAATTTTTTATTTAATAGTCAAGCGGATATTCGCAATCCGCTTCGCTACGTAGCTCTACACCAAATAACTGCTCCGCAGTTTATCAGGAGGAGCTTGCACTCCTCCTGATACAAGCAAGTCCCCACCCACTGCTTATTGCTTTTCGCAACCCCGCAGGGGACTTACTTGATTTGGTTTAATTTACAGTTATGCTGTTCCTGATTATACCTGTCCTTTTTCTCCAGTGCAAGAAATTTTTGTCCATACACCGGTACGTTCAAAGTCTGCCGCTGCATTTCCCGCATTTTTCACAAGCTTTGGATCATATCCCAGCATATCCAGAAGACGGATGGCATTTCGTGTTGTTGCCCTTCCCGGTTGGAGGAGATAATTAAACACCACTTCCTGTTCCCTGACTTCCTCTTCGAAATGATAATTTGTATAAATTTCATCCAGAATATAAGAAAGCTCAATATCATGGGTTGCCGCAAAAGAAAGCAGCCAGTTTCCCCGAAGTGCATTTAAGATCTGTGAGGAAGCCGCAATCCTCTCAATGGTGTTGGTTCCCCGGAGAACTTCATCGATCACACAGAGCAGCGGTTCTTTTTTCCGGCTTTCATCCAGGATCCGTTTCAGGGAACGAATCTCTACGATGAAATAACTTTCACCGCTGCTGATATCGTCCCTCAGAGCCATGGAAGTCATTACCTTCAGAAATGGTGCCCGACAGGAGGTTGCTGTGCAGGTGTGGATAGTCTGCGCAAGAATGCTGTTGATCGCCACATTTTTCAGAAATGTGGATTTGCCGGAAGCGTTGGAACCGGTAACCAGGGTGCCTCCCGTTGCAATGATACTGTTTGCCACCGGATTTCTGATCAGCGGATGGTAGAGATCTTCTGTTTTAAGCTGCACCGCCGTATCCGATTCTTCTGTCCACGGGACAAATTCCGGTATACACCAGAGTTTCAGTGTCCGGCGAAAAGAAGCTACGGAAATCAAAGCATCCAGTTCTCCGATATTATCAATCAGCAGCATGATCGTATCGGCCTTATCTTTTATTTCCTTTAATACGGAATTGTATGCCAGAATATCCACATGAAATACCATCCGCACATAACTCATCAGTAATTGGAAAGGATCCCCGGAATCTGCGTTTTTTCCGGTAATCAGAATGGCTTTTTTTCGGAAACGTCGGAATTCCTTTTTTCCTTCCGCAATCACTTCCATCTGTTTTCTGGCTTCCGGATATTTCACGATCTGCATCTGGTCTGCCGCTTCCAGCATTTTCAGAAGATGGTTAAAGCAGTCCATATAGGTTTCAATAACTTTCTGCCCTGCACTGGCATAATAAATTGAGATATTGGCGATCATCAGACACATAAACACCAGAAAGCCCATCATCGGATACAATGGAAGCAACACAAAAATACTCAAAAGAAGTGCTGCCAGCATCAGAATATGGATTTTCATATTGATCACCGGTGCATCATTGAGGGCAAGAACTGTATCCGCCAGAGAACCAAGCCTTGTCTTCCCGATGGAAGCCAGGATCAGCTGAAGATCTGTCCGTTCCTTTTCATGGGTATCAAAAAAATGGATCAGTTTCTCACGTTCTTCCAGTTTTTCTTTGTTGAAAACAGGTCTTCGAAGCATATTATAGAGCACGTCTTCTCCAGGTGAGGAAACCGTCTGATTGATCTGTATAAAAATCCGATCCATATCCAGGTCGTTCCAGGTAATATCATCAATATAAAATTTCCCGTTTTCTTTTCTTCGAAAATAGTGGGAGATACGCTCCAGATCATCCGGAGAGTATTCTCTTTCCGGGATTTTTCCAAAAATTCTCTTTATTCTGTTCTTTTGTGCTTTTTTCCACTTATGGTTGTTCCATGCCATCAGGATAATAAACAGTACAACGATTCCTGCTGCCCACAGGATCACCTGTAAATATGGATGCATATTTTTCCCTCCCTGTGTCTATGATAAAAAAAGCCCCTGTCAGCAGCTGTACTGCTGCTGACAGGGATAATGTATCATTATACCCAGTCTACAAAAAATGTATGATCTTTATAAACTTCGTATTTAACCTTGCTGAAAGTTAACGGTTGTTTTTTGAAAGAACTGTTCATCATAAAATACATATAATTAAAATCTTTCTGTTTAAATCCGGTCAGAGTTCTTGATTTCCCGTTCTTGACATAATTATTGAAAATCGTCATTGCTTTTTTTGCTGCCTGATATGCAAGAGTGCGGTTCTCAAAATTGCCTTTAAGACGTTTCAGAAGAGCTCCGTCACGAACTACAGAATATTGCGGATAAGTACCATTTACCATGCTTTCGTAAATTACACCGCGAACTGTGGAAGGAAACTCTTTATCTTTTTTAATTGTACGGTTAAGAACACAAAGTGCTACCGCTTCCATTCCAATCTTTCCCTGGTCTCCTGCTTCGGATTCACATAATGCAGCCAGAAGTGCTTCGTCTGTTGTCTTACCGTTAGCAATTCCCGGATGAGTCTTGTATTCTTTCACCATTGTGTAATATCTGGAATTCTGAGTGTCATAAACTTTTACGTTTCCATTACTCAGATTCTGATTTGAATGGCTTGTCTTAACAGTAGCTACACCTGTCGAAGAAATTGTATAAGTAACTCCACTGACGGTTACTGTTGTACTGACAGCCATAGAACCATCTGTTTTAAAATAATATTTCTTTCCATCAATAGTTTTAAGTCCGGTAGCCATAGAACCGTTACTGGTAGAAAAATAGTATTTCTTTCCGCTGATGCGCCTCCATCCGGTAGTCATATATCCGGTTTCAGGATCAAAATAATAGCTGATATTTTTGGATGTATTTTTCAGCCAGCCGGTAGCCATTACACCGGAAGTGCTGTGAAAATACCGTTTCTGGCCTTTGCTGTTTTTTAACCAGCCAGTAGCCATGATACCTTCGCCACTTGTAAAATAGTATTTCTCACCTTTACTGTTTTTCATCCAGCCTCTGGTCAGTTTACCTGTTTTTGGATCAAAATATCGTTTCCGCTTCCTGGAATCTGTCAGCCAGCCAGTTACCATAGCTCCCTTCTGACTGGTAAAATAATAAGTCTTTTGGCCATTTACGTTTAACCAGCCCTTAACCTGAACACCTGTAGTTTTATTAAAATAGTATTTATATTTTCCAAGTGTCAGCCAGCCTTTTTGTTTGCTGCCGTCGCTTTTTATGTAGTATGTCTTTCCTCCAACTGTCTTAAAACCGGCAGTTGCTGCCTGTACTTCAGTTGCAGAATGTGAAAAAAAAGCGCAGCCGGCCAGAAGTAAACATACCAGCATCAGTCCCTTCATCCACTGTCTTGCTCTGAGATTTTTCATAATTTTCCCCATTTCTTTATGCCCGATAACAAAATATCAGTTCTGTTTCAAAAATTACAAAAGTGTTACATTGTGTTTATTATATCGTAACGAATAAATACTGTCAACTTTTTTGTAACCAGGGACATCTCCTACCCATATGATGAAGTGTAAACAAAATTCTGGAGGACTTATCGATGAGTGACTTAGCGGCTACAAATTGCGGTTGTAATGACTGCGGGTGTGATGAATCCAGTAAAATCAAGGGTTTCTAATGGCAAATGTAGGAGTAACATATGAATGACTTAACACAGCCTAAATGTTACTCCTACTAACACCTCTTACTTATTGATCAAATATTCCTGTAGCGCATCCCTGGTTTCTTTCATCGTATCGATGCCGTTTCCGGTAATTTCATGATTGATGATGACCAGCAAACACTGGAGAATCTTCCGGTTGGTTTCCTCAGAATTTTTTAAACGCCGATTGTCATTATCAAGAAGCTCTGAATGTTTCTTGACAGTAAGCCTAAGATCTTCGTTTGGCTTTCGGAGTTCTTTAATAATCTTCCAGATACCCCAAATACCGCCTACAATCGTGCAAAACCAAATAATCTGATCACTCGTGATTGTGAACCCCATCTACATTATCCTCCTCGGAATTATTCTTTCCTTCAATAAACTGTGTAAATGCCTGATGCAGTCCAGTGGAAGCCAGTCCCATAACAGCTCCGTAGACGATTGATTCAATAGAGAATCCGCTTACGAACCCATTCAGAATGGCACCGATCACCGCCAGAATACACGGAATATCAGTGTTTGGAATCTTGTTTAAAAAAGTCGCGTGTTTGATGATATATCCTACCACCAGACAAGCGACAATGACTACCAGTACGAAATGTTCAGTTAATGTTGTAAAATCCATTGTTGAAATCCTCCTTAAATGTCTTCTGCTCCCTTGAATTCGGGGAGCGTCTTGAGATATTCATACGCTGCTTTTACCGTCATATCCCATTTATCAGTAGTTTCATATGTAACGACTTTCTGGTACGGTTCACTGATGTCACCACTCTTTTCTCTGTCCCTGATTAAGTCAGACACAAGAGATGCCACTGATATGGAACTATGGCTATTCACAACGTTGAATACGTATAAAATTCGATGGTATTCCGTAATAACGCCATCGTCCTGTGTTATTTTCTTTTTTAACGCCATAAACGTCCTCCTATGAGAATGTGATTTTTATACTTGCGGTAATGGAACACACGTCATTAACCGTAGCATTGACTGTGTTTCCAAATGTAGCTACGATATTGACTCCGCATCCGCTTCCGACTATAGCAGCTCTAAACGAAGACGGATTTACAGAATTACTTGCCGAACTACTATAAAGATACTTTCCATTTTGACGGATAGTTAACCCATTGACACTTGCGACACTGACAGACCCTCCTGCTATAATTGGTCTGGATAACGGTACATACATCGCCACCTCTTTACCTCCGGTAGTAACATATCCCACCGCATAGATTGTCAGAGTGATTGAATCTCCTTTTGTGAAATATGGCTTGAAAATATTCGAGCTCCCGAACCCAAGTTTAAGGTCATTTGCGGATGTAAGACTTTTTCCTGTGATATTTCCGTCCCAATCAACCGTAAGAGCGTTCGAACGTTCCGTGTCAGATGATCCGTTACCTATGATAAAAGGATAGTCACTTGAGATGTTGTATTTACCAATCAACAGCTGGTTATCGGAAATGTTTTTTAAATAATGTCCAATAGCTGTAGAATTTTTTCCTGAGACATCAGACGAATATCCAATAGCTACCGAACAATTTCCAGATACAGTATTACTACCGCCAATACGAACCGAATATCGGCCTTTTTCTTTTTTCGCTTCATCATTTGTATTGTAGTCTCCAAAAATTATATACGGATAACTACCTCCAGCATGTAATTCAAATTTTCCTGTATTGCCATTGCCAATCGTGTCCGCTAATGTTGTTGGATACATTTGTATACATCCGGTATTGAGTTTTAAAAAACCACTTCCCATACCATTTCCCATTGAGATCGTTTGTCCAAGTCGCACATAACTTCCTGAAATAACATCGGATTCAGAATCGCTATAATAAAGATCTACGCTGTTATTTTCGTTATTGGGTTTTAAATATAATTTTCCAAACTTCAAACTATTTTGAATCTCGCCATCTGAAATGTGGAATGTTTTACCGGTAATCCATGCTGTAGCATCAGAATCTGGCGTCACTTCCGTATTACTGGTGCCTTTAAACTGAATTGAATCATTAGTAATCTTCAATTTCAGATCATTCGATGACTCTCCAAGAATAATATCACCTTTATCAAAAGTAATATAATCCTGATGACTTGCTACCTCGGCGTTATCAGTGCTTATCAACTTATCCCAATTCAACTGCCAGCCCTCTACCGTCTGTTTAAATTCGGTAGAAGTTTTTGTGAGAACTTTCAAGTTGTCTGATATAGCAGTTACTTCATCCCGAGAAGCTTTAAGCTTGATTTCTTTTGCGTTATTTGAGATGGCCGTTTCAGCGTCAGATATCCTGGTTTTAAGATCTTCCAGAGCCGGTGTCCAGGTACTACTTACGCCATAGGACGTAGAAGTCGTGTTATCTGTATAGGTAATCACAGTTCTCGTCCATAAATAAGGAGTAGCTATGTCAGTTTTTGGCGGAGAACTCAACCAAGTACCGGTTGGGGCTTTCGTCTGAGACGCGCTAAGCTGATATGCGATCGCCGTAGATTTAATACCTTTACCAGAAGCTCCGGTGTCCCCCTTGGCTCCAGCGATACAAACTCCATTTTGACTTGGGGTATAGGTCTTGTTGCCAGCACCATCCACTTTCACTGTACGGCTCCACATATACTTACCATTTACCCAAGTAGGAGCTGTGGTCGACCAGGAACCGCCTGATAAAGCTGTTTGGGATGCAGACAGGTAATATTCCTGATAAGTGTCGGCAATAGCATCATTCGCTGTCTTCTGAGCATTATTTGCTTTATTCCAAGCCTCTTTAGCTGCTTCATAGCTGCTGGACTTGGATACCTCGGAATATTTTAACGCTCCATTGCTCAGAACCGTCTGATCGACAAAATATAATGTACTGGTAGATCCAGAAGTATAAGACGGTTCAGTTTTACTCCAGTTACTGCCAATAACAGCCCCATCCGCTGGTTTGGATGGAGCCGTTAATGTAGAGGACTGAAGCAGATAATATCGCACCACTTTGTCGACAGATATAATTTTATAGAGAGTTATCTCAGCTTTGGCTTTTACTGCCATCGCCTGGCACCTCCTTATCCCTCAAGCTGACAAGTATATGCCTGAGTATTATCTACATCGTTTGCTGATACAGTAAGCGTTTTAGCAGTGGCAACTGCTGTGTCGCTACCAACCGTATACCATTTGATAGTACCAAGTCCGGAAACAGTGCCGTTATCAGCGACAGTCTGTTCAACTGCTCCTTTATATACATGTGCGGTCAGAACTGTTGATCCGGAATTGTTCTTAAATACAGTGCCGTTGGAAGATGTGATTGATACTGTAATAGCATCAGCTCCTGCGGCACCTGTGTTACCCTGCTTAGCAACACTGTACTGAGTAGCGGTTCCGCCGTTCGTATATGTAAAGACTGTTTTGGTCCACAGATACTGTCCCGGATTTACAGAAGGCGGAGTGCTCTGCCATCCAGAGGTAGGTGCTGAGGTATTCGAACTGGATGCTGCATATGTAATGTCAGCTTTGGAGATTCCATTACCGGTAGCGCCTGTATTACCTTTGTCGCCCTGGACACCTTTGATATTACCCGCATAAACCCACTTAGCATTTGTGGCATTACCTGCAACTGTACACTTGTATGTATTTCCAGTGGAGGTGTTGAGGTACATATCATTAACTCTGGCATTTGCAACACCTGAATCAGCAAATGCTGTAGCTGTAGTAGAAGTGCCTGTGATGCCTGTGCCAGCATACCACTGAGATCCGGTTGTACCAGTTGCACCAGTAGATCCCTGCTTAGCAACACTATAACTTACAGAAGTTGAGTTATCGGTATATGTGGTAGTGACTCTTGTCCACAGATACTGTCCTTGAGCTACAGAGGGAATTGATGTGGACCAACCTGATGTCGGTGGTGTTGTGTTACCAGTGGATGCAACATACTCAGTAACAGGTGTTCCTTTAATCCCCTTACCTGTTGCACCAGTGTTACCAGTTCGAGCAACTGCAAATGAGAATTTCTTATTAATCGTGATACCATCAACAGATACCGGAATAGTAGCTTCACAAGCAGCATTTACAGTCGCAGTGGTGGTGAATTTGATTGTTACTTTTGATGTACCGCTATTGGATACCGCTGCGCTGATGCCAGTCGGGCATACGATTGATTTGGCGTCTACGGTCACTACAGAGCACTGATTGTTACCACAGAAAGCGACTGCCTCGGTGGTGCATGACTGATTGGCGCCTACGCCTCCCGTGCCACCAACGAAAGTGTACGCTTCACTTGTGAGCATAACTGAATACGCATCTGTAATATCGACAAGGGTAATCTGATTACCAGCTTTAACTGTCATGTTGTTTTCCTCCTTGAATTTGAAATTCTTTTTGTTTTCATCGGTTAATCCATCAGGAAACGTGAGCTGAATTAAATAATCGTCATCAAAGGTTATCGTTTTTAAACCATTTTGAGAAGCATTACTCAACTCAACCTCTTTCAGATATGCTCCGTCAGAATTGAAATATCGTATTTTATGAGCCGGAAGTTGGTTTTCAGTGGATAAACCATATACATATTGGGTATTTTTCTTAACCGGAATATAGTTCGTGAATATGGAGTTAGGATGAAGGGTTCCTTCGGAGAATGTATCTTCCGGAGCCGGTGTCCAGTCGGTGGCGACAGTGCCTTTTTCCACTTTTAGATTTTTTATTCTGTATTTGCCAGTTCCATCAGAATAATCACATCTAACACCAAAATCAAACTTCTTTGCGGATGCTTGATCGTCGTTGATTATTTTACATGTGGTCGAAACGTGTTCTGTAAAATCTCCAGCAAGCGCTTTAGTTTTAAAGTCGAAAACGGGCGATATATTGACGAAGGGATTGTTTCCTTCCCACACATCATCGATAGCTCCTTGGAAAAATATGTCGAAAGTACCACCAGAACCTGCTGTGAATTTTTTAACTTCTATATCAAATGATAGAGTAAAAATATCTCCAACTTTTTATCACCTGGGTAAATGTTGGTTAATAAAACACACACATTGACTTTATTGGAATCTGGAATAATCCAACTCGACCTGATTAACTTCGATATCACCAGATACTCCGAATACTGACCCGTTATTCGGCATGGTTATTGTCCTGAGCTTATCATCAATGGCGAATACCATGAGTTGCTGTGTTTTATCCATATCTCCCTCCTATGTAATCAATTCACACCTGAAATCAGTTTTCACATCAACATCATCTGGCGACAACACAAACTGAAAGCCTTCATTCCTAAATCTCGAATCGGTTGACGATATCACCCCGTATGTTTCATCATCGAGTCGCTGCCAATACCACTGAAGATATGCTGAAGAGCCAAACACTTCTCTCATACGGTCTGGATCTTCTACTCTATCTTTTCCGTGATATATAACGACTGACAGTATAGTAGATACACTGTTGTTTTTAAATGCCGTTCCCTTAGACGACTCAATGCTTAGGAATGTAGTGATTTCATCTCGTACATCATCGATATCATCTTTCGTAGCAACTGACTTAGAGGCTACTTTAAAACTACTCGCTTCAATATTCAGTTCGCCAGTAACCGTATTAAAATCAAAAAAAGAGTTCTTACCGATAAGTTTGAAGCTTCCATCTGCATATGCTTGCAGAGGAGATTCGTTCTTTCCGGTAAGAGCTCCATCGCCCATTCCGATACCTGTTGTCGATATGTAAATACCACTCGTAGGGTCTTTTATAGATTCTTTTCCGCTATAAATAGCATTACCATTCATATCAAAGCCGGCAATTTTTGCTTTGAATGCCGAAAGATCTATGACATCTATGGATGCCGCCTGAATCTTTTGACTGTTAACCTCGGCTTCAGATACGCCATTTGCAAGATTGATGGCTTTTACTATAGAGTCTTCCCCATCAGGACCCGTGATGATAAGCCGATCTGTTTTAATCGTACCGGCGGTAATAGTATCCGCATTGATAGACTTTATCTTCGCAGCCTCGATGCTGGCATCAGCAATTTTCACATTGGTAATTGCACCATCATGGATAGCCGCTGATCCTATGGAACCATCTTTAATAATTCCATTTTGAATCCATGCGTTGTTTACATTTGCAAGGTCGATATCCGCTTTCTTTGCGACCAGCTCATCCGTTTGGGTCTGCTTGACTTCAAGAGAATCAATCCGGCCTTTCTCGGCATTGAAATCGACGACATCAACTTTACCAGCGACCAACTGTGAAATTTCAGCAGTGTCTGATTTAAGGATTTTAATATCTACCTCATTGGCTTCCAACCTGCCAGTGACTTCCGCATTCTTAGCCTTTAAATCTTTAATATCTGCTGTAGCGGCACTGAGATTCTTTATTGTAGCATAATTCGCTTCAACAACTTCAGCATCAATTTTCGTAGATTTAAGGTTATCTATCTCAGCTGAATTTGCTTGTAGAGTTCCTTTTATCTCAACATTATCTGCTTTCAGATCTTTGATATCTGCTGAATCTGCAGTAAGCTGCTTTTTGATTGTTACATTATCAGCTACCAGATCATCGATTCGGCCTTTTTGTGCCTCCAAATCTTTAATAGTAGCCTTATCAGCCACCACACTTTCAAACTCGGTGACTTTGGTGTTCAAATCATCAACATCACCGCTTCGAGCCGCTGGACTAGATATATTTCCTGTAACAACGGCGGTATGTTTACCAATGGATACCCGGACTCTTTCACCAACATTAACTGCAACTATTGAAGTATATGGAGTAAGTAGCTCGGACCCATCTAATCGGACGTACCTTACTCCGCCGTTCTCGACAATAGTCCCGTAGAGGGTTGTCTCTTCAGCCTGATCTTTATTATCATTCGTAGCTTTTACAAACTGCGAAATCAAATCTTTTGATAACGCCATCAGACATCACCTCCATAGATTCGTAGTAAAAACTGCTGTTTCTGTTACTTTGCAGCCTGGCGTACACTCTATGGACTGCTTTGTTACTTTTGCTTTAATGTCAATCAATCCAGCTCTTTCATAATTCAGTCGGACACAATCGTACAGACGTACCGGACAATATCCATGCGAATACGACAAGGTATACTCAACTGATGAAAGCTGAGACAATAAAGTGGTTGCATAATCTTTGATCTGACGATCGGTAGGCTCTCCAGCAAGCTGTAAATCAGTAACACGGTGAATTATTTCGCGACCCCTGTTAACAGTTGATGTAGGACTATTCGGATCATCATTAACAACCCTTGCATAGTAATTATCATTACTTCCTGAATAAAGGACTTCCACCACATTCGGTATTCCATAAATATCGTGCTCTAAGCTGATATCAGGATATAAAATCGAACTATTGTCATCCGTATATGTCCATACAGGCTGCAAAGAAGCCGCGTCCTGATCCGGAAGGAAAAGAACACGGCCCATTTCATCGAGTCCTAAATTGTATTTGGCATTTGCAACAAGATCTTTCGTGAACGTTAGCCAGGAATCACTCGTGTTTGCCACAAAATCATTGTAGAGTTTATCGGTGGCAGTTGTTTCAACCACCGGAGCACGCATATTATCACGAAGGATTTTGTATGTGTTACTCATAACGTTTCCGCCCTTCAAAATTGAATATCCGATAGGCGGAGGATTCTCTTTTAATTCTAATAATGGTGTATAAGCATCAATGGACACCTTCTGATATCGCCCATCGAAATTGGATTTCGGTGTTTGTACCAGGAAAGTGCCCATTGGAAACTTCTCTTTTATTCCATTTTGAATTGTTATGAGATACACTCGTATGTAGCATTCACCGAGCAAACTGCTCATATCAAACGTTGCCGATCCGAGTGTATCTGCGTCTGAATCCCATTCGATATTACTCTGTATCACATCTGTGAGTTGGGCTTTATCACACCAAGACCCAGGGTCCACTATGTAATACTCGAAAGTCTGTTCCATGGATTGAGTCCAATCTGGCATGTTAAATACCTCCCTCCACTCTTGTGATATCAAGCGACACCGGAATCGATACTTCACAATGTGTCTGACTGATCGATACCGAAATAGATGCCCAATAACCGCTTCCAGACGGTTCTCTCACATAAACATCCCCTGTATAGATCGCCAGTCTTCGTAAAGCGTATAAAGTTTCGGTATCATTCCTTGGAATTTCGACTTTCCAAGACGAGGTTTCGCCAAGCTGCGTACCGTAGTAGGATACCGGACGCTTCCGGCCAATATATTCCACAACCGACACATCAACACCGTTTTTATCAGACACATCAAGATTATACGGTAACCGAACTAATGATCCGGACCATGATGGCTCTTCTGGAATATCAGCTTCATCCACATCCGAAGTTATTAAATCAGACCATGTCTCATCCCACTGTATGATTGCAGCCACTTCTTTGATCGGGTATCCCGGAGGATCGTAATAACTTACCGCACCAGTATCATCAGTTGTAACGACAATTCTGTATCGAGCATAATCCAACGACGGGTGTGGATCGGTGATATAGATGTTTTCTGTATTCTCAAGACCGCTGGCTATTTCAATGAGTTCGCCAGTATAGTCTCTTCGATATACAGCCAAAGTAACATTATGGATTGGATTTCCATCTTCATCTATGCAGTATGGTCTGATATAACATGAGTAAGTATCTGCGTCATATCCAATATCGGCGTTAATACCATAGTTCCGATCAGTCCAAGCTACATCAAATTCCAGCTCATCGCTTGCTGTAAGTCCGGAATCCAACGAAACAGTACATGAAACCCTATACGTGATATTGTTTTCCAGATCAATGTTTCCAGCTGACAATTCAACCATTAAATCCTGATCTGTATCGAAGAACTTCGAATATACTTCTTCCCCCCGGCTTATAATAGTGTTATTTCCGGTGCGATCACTGGTGCTGTATGTCTGTGTCGAAACGATTGAAAGATGATATCCAAGTACATTTTGAGTTACTGGACTTGCTTCCCCTTTTATATAGAAGGGAAACGATTCCAGAGTCTCTATATCAGACCCCGCTGAATCGACCATATTGAGCTGTAGCGTTGGTACTGCGTACACATTGATCGTTCGCTGAACTGACCAGTCCCCATATTTTCCGGTAACACCGGCTGTTCGAACACGCCATAATATTTTGGTTCCCTCTGAATAAGCAGACGTGCTCAAGGTTTTATAACTGGTGTCGTCGATGTGATCTCCAGTTTTTGTATTCTTGATGGTTTCAGTCTTTTTCACACCATCAATCACTGTTTCAAGCTGAGCATAGGTCTGACTCGAATTGTCTTCTGAATTATGAACCCAGTATAATCTGACACTCTCTCCCACTGTTGCCGTTGTGGTAGATGACCATGTGGTTGGAGCTGCCGGTAATTTACCGAGTTTCAGAGATTTAACAGCAGTCCATCCAGATACCTGATCATTACTGTTGTAAGCTCGAACTCTGAAAAAATACTGATATCCTGTTTCGATACCGGTGATTTCGGTGTGTGTAACCCCCTCAACAGTTCTGGTATGAACCTGATCTGGATTGCTCGCAAAGTAGGTTCTGTTTGTAGTATACTGCACCTCATACTTTGTACAATTATGCACGCTATACCAGCTTAAAGTTACTCCCGTATCTGATAAAGCTTTCAGAGTTCTGATTGCTTTTGGGGTAGCCGGACTCGAAGAAGCACTGGATGAATAATCAGACCAGTCACTGTGTAGTTTACCTCTCCAAGCACGGCATTTCACTTTGTAATCTGCGCCAACAGCCAATGTGCATGACCATGACGCAGAGTTACTGATAATTTTGGCTTTTCCGGATTTATACCTGGACTTATCGTTTTTTACAACATAAAATTCGATATATGTTCCATGAACATCCAGGTTATCCAGTCTAGCTGTAAGTTTCTGTTTGCTTACAGTAACCGTAGGCGCAGAAGGTTTCGTTGGCGGATTCGCAGAAAAACTGTAATTTTTAAGTTTTGACCATTGTGCTGTCCACCATAGACAATCGTTCCCGTTAACTTTTCGAGTATTGGCAATAGGCTGAACTTTGACACTGACCGCAGCCGCATTTGAAGGAGCGGTGTATGTAGCTTTCGGATGAGTTGTTGTGGATTCATCGCCGATGAAAGTCGTACCGTTTGAAGTACGGTAATACCAAATTACTTTATACTCTTTTGTACTATTTTCCTGCCCCCACTGCCATTCAATGTAAACAGTCCTATCCGTCCCCTGCTGGAGACCAATTTTATTAATGCTGACACTGGAATTAAAATTCGTGGTCGCATTCGCATAGTTATCGGTAAAGTCATCTGACAAAATCATCGCCTCCTTCCTACGGTTGCTGCTCTAACAAGTGTTTCTACAGCTTCAGAAATTTCACTGTCATTGTCATATGTGATTCCGTTGATGCTGTTATAAGTGTTACCAACACTTTTAAGACTTTTTTCAAGTTTACCAATCGCTCGTACTACTTCCTCAGAATTTCCATTTTGACGGTTTCGGTTTGATAAATTACCAATAGCTCTTAAAGTTGCTAAAGGAGTGAATGATGGATCTGAAAACAGATCATTCATTTGTCCGGCTCCCGCCTTTACATTCGTGAGGTCCAGCACCGGTCTGATAGTCGGTGAAGTGTCCATATCGGAATCAACCAAGTCATTCATACCGGATAATGCTTTACGGATTGATGCAAACGCGGTTTCACCCATGTTCTGTCCAGCATCATAGGTCTTTGATTCCATAGCATTCATACCAATGATCAAACCTTCACCAAGCCATTTACCAGCCTGAATCGTAAGTTTTGACGGTGAATGGGATTTCTGACCTGCTTTCTCACCTCTTACAGCAGCCTGTCCAAGTGCATAACCCGCGTTATACACAGAATTCTGCATAGCATTCATACCAATCACAAGACCTGACCCAAGGTTAATACCGTTCATATAGAAATTTGTATATGCCTGACTAACCCCATAAGCAGACGCTGTGCCGAGATACGTGGCAGCATTTACAGCCTGTGTAGTCTGTGCCTGAATACCAAGAGCAAATGCTGAGATAAGCGCAACACCAATTCTCTGGAATTCTTTTTCTTTTGAAGACATTGCTGTCTCCATGGAGTCAACGACTTTCGCTGCTGACGATGTAACCGCTGATGTTTTGGACTTCATTCCCTTGGCCAATGACGACGTAAGTGTGCTTCCGACGTTTCGTACATCGGAGGAGGAATCCTTGAATGCATTCATGAATCCCTTGACGTTTGTTTCCGCAAGTGTATCAATAGCCTGTACAAACGTTCCAACGCCATTTGCTCTTACAGAATCCGTGGCATTAACTGCTTCAACAAGACTCTTAACTGCTTCTGAAGCACCGGATACCTTTTCCGGATTCACGTCTGTTAAAGTTTTTGAGTAGTCATTCAATCCTGTTCCAAAGGATTTCAGCTGTCCGGCAAGTTTTGAAAGATCTTTGTTACCGGTTATCATTCCGAATAAACCACCACTCTTCGGAAGCGCATCGTTAAGTGCAACTAAGGCTTTGGCCGCTTTTGCAGACGCAAGAATATCCTCAGCATTAATTCCTTTTACGGTATTTGCATAAGCAACTATGGCTTTACCAAAGGCCTGTAACTGTGAACCAAATTTTGAGAACGAAGCGTCTCCCGAAAGAAATGCAGTTACTGCACTGATTATCTCAGTTCCGGTCAGTTTCAGAATCGCTCCGCATAATGAACTAACTCCTTTTCCGACAGACTCATCGATATTTTTTGCTCCTTCTATAAACGGCTTGGCATTTTTCATAAAGTCACCAAGATTCTTACCAAGATCTGGCAAAGTCTTACTGATATGAGCAGCTAAAGCAGTTAAACCAATAAGAGCCAATATCAGTGCCGAAAGGACCGCCACACCGATTAAAGCTGGTACAGCAACCGTACCAACAACAGCCAAAACGACACAGCATCCAGATAATGCTAATAAGAAAATAGATAAAGCCTTTACCATACCCAGAGCCTGATCAGGATCTAGGTCTTTTAACTGGTATAAAATAAATGCTAAAGCAGCTACGACCGCCGTAACCACAGCTAAAGAGACCAAACCAGGTAATGCCGCAGCACCAACAATACTCAGTAGTCCAAGTGTTACAGACATAGCAAGCAATAATATCGACAGTGACGCCGCTACAGCAAGTGAATTCTTTACTGGTAAATCACGAAGAAGATATAAAACACCAGCAAGTACCACTATAACTGCTGTAATAGCAATCAGACTGATGATAGAACCTGACGCCTTACTTCCAGCTAACTCCATGAGTGCAAACATTCCCATAAGCGCTCCTAAACATGCTGTTGCGATGGCAAGCTTAATCGAATCGATCAAGGATAATGCGGCTACTGCGGCAGCCATAACTCCTATAGCAACTGCCATAGCGATAACATTTCCTTTTACGTCATTCGCACCTTGCGTGGCTTTGATCATTCTCGTCATGATTATGCCAAGGACTGCGACTGCAATAACACCTTTTGCAAGTTGCTCCGTATCAACAAGGCCAAGCAGAACTGATATTCCGGCAAGAAGTCCAATCGCGACTGATACCGCAAGTAGTGTTCCAGCCAGTTTTACAGTTTCGCCACCTTTGAATGTAATTTTAATAAGAGCTGATAAAAATACCAAAAATGCCGCGGCAAATATTCCACCTTTTATCATTTCACCAGGATCAAGCTGACCTGCAAGTTTTACAACCCCAACCATGATCAACATTGAGAGTGATACGGATAACAACATTTTACCCAATCCATCGATTGAATTCCCACCTAAAAACTTACCTATAAGTTCCAGACCGACAATAAATGCCAAAAAAGCTCCTGCAAACTTGACACCATTTATCATATCGTCTGGACTCAACTGACCTGCAAGTTTTACAACCCCAATCATAAGCCCCATGGATACGACTATAGATTTGATCGTTTTACCAAGTGAATCAATATTATCGCCAGCGAGATACGATATGGCAGCCAGAACGATAACGAATCCGGTAAACACACCAGCAAATTCAAGTCCCTTATTAACTTCATCAGGTGATAACATGCTAAATAATTTGATAACACCCACAATTAATAGCATTGTTTTACCAATCTTGCTGACAGTTTTGCCCATTTTATCAACGTTCTTAGCCGCTTCCCCTTTCACCAACGCACCGTACAGCCCGACAATTCCCATAATACCAGTAAGCAGGAGCCCAGCGCTTGCCATTCCCTGATTTATCTCATCTTTGTCCAATTTACCAAGAATCTTAACTGACTCAGCCATGAGTAATATAGCAATACCTAAACCTGCTAATCCGGATTTCAAACCATCAATTTTAACTCCGCCTTTTCCGATAGACGCAGAAGCAGATGACAGCTTATCCATAACATAAGTCATCACGGCCAATACGCCAACTAAGATAAGCATGGCTTCTTCGGCATTGTGAAGTGCATCAGTATTGATTGTTGATAAAATGAACAATGATCCAGCAAGAATAGCAATTGCAATTGCCAAATCCTTAACACCCTCAGCACGGGTTTTGAACGCTTTAGCTTTGAGAACTTTTGAAAAACTCTTCACGACTTTGGCAACATTATTCAAAATTTTCGGAACTTTCTTTGTTGATTCCTCAAGAACTTCTCCGGCTCCAGAAAGAACCTTTCCAACTCCTTCAGCTGGACTAAGAGCTTTATCCACGATATCGGATAACCGTTTAAGCCCCAAAACAACGCCTACACCAATACCACTGGCTATGACACTGCTCCAGTTAACCCCTTGCAACTTATCAAGCATGTCAGATCCAAGATTCTTAAAGAAATCAACAATCTTATCTTTTCCAGATGTAAGACCGTTCCAAAGACCGGAAAGAGTGTACTCACCAACTTTCTCCATCTCTTTCGAAGGGGAATGAATACCAAGCACTTTCTTAATCGCTTTGAGAAGTCGGATACCAATGTTCGAAAGAATTTTGGGTATCTCTGTTTTACCTGAAGACAATCCGTTTTTGAATCCGGAAATAACATTTTTACCGACGTTTTTCATTCCTTTCGGAAGTTTGTTTTCAAGATATGCTACAAACTTTTCAAAACGCTTCAATACATCTTCAAACGATAATCCTTTCAAGGATTCCTTAAAACTATCCAGTTCCGCAGTGAATGCCTGAAATTCTGGAATCGTATCAAGATATTCCTTGAGTTTCTGAAACTGTTCGATGATGAATTTAATTCCTTCTCCGACCTTTGTAAACCCTTGCGTAAATGGATCTGTTTTCTTCAGCCATTTATCAAATTTCACCAGTAAGTCGCCAAGATCTGCTGTGAGATCCAGGGTATTCATACCAAATACACTAAGAACTGCATTGATGGCTTTGATTGAAAATTTCAAAGACCCTCCAAGGCATTGGCGAATGATATCCAATAAAGCAAAAAGACCGGCCAACGTCCTCGTAAGCTTGTCCCCGTTATCTTCTGTGAATTTCAAAAATTTCGAAGTGATTCGATGCATGTTTGCGATGATGTTATACAATGTCATTGCAGAAATCGGATCAAACACTTCCTGCCAAGCATTATGTATCTCAGTAAAAAGATTGATTAATGCGTTGCCCATATTGGCCACTGATCCATGAAGTAACTCTTTTCCACTCAGCTGATCGATATTATTAATAAGATCAGTGATTGGTATTCCCGTTTTCTCAGACTGTTTTTGTAATTCTTTGAGGGCTTTCACATCCTCTTTAGTAAGACCATTCTTTTTCAGCTCAGCATCTGACATTTTGAGAATTGACTCAATGGTCTTCTCCTGCTCTTTATTAAGATCCTCCTGAGAAGTGGTAAGTTCTTCAGTATACCGAAAAGAACATCCAAGTCGCTCATTAACTAAATTCTGTACTCTTGCCCAATCATATCCCTCAGACGCAAGCTTATCAAATCGTGGCTGTCCATTACCATAGTTACCTCGGATAACAGAGTCAACAATGTCTTTGTAATCACTTGTGGCATCTGTTACTTTCTGAATATTTTTAGCAAGATCACTGTATGGATTACCCATTGCAGCTTCCACGATAGCGTTACGTGCATCTGACGCTTTATTGATAAAACCGCCAAGAACATCGCTGACTTTGGTCCAAACTTCCTTGGCTTCTTCAAAATCTCCAACTATGAGCTGCCACGTTTTTGTCCATCCTGATCCAAGTGCTTCTTTTAATGTATCGATAAGCTGAGTGAATGTCTTAACTTTCGTAGCTGCGTCACCGGCGGTTTTGGCCATATCGGCCATTTCTTTAGCCTGTTCCTGGGTATATCCCTGATCAACAAATTTCTGGATAGCTGCGTTATATTCTTCCTGCGTATCAGCTGCTGTAGCAAACTGATCGAGTGTCTGGGTAAGAACATCAGTGGTAAGCCATTCATCCTGTAATGATTCTCTGAATGATCCCTGCGCTTCGATGGCAGCTTTAGCTCCGGTCTGCAGATGCTCAGAAGTTCGAATAAGGGCATCCTGAAATACCTGACCACCCATACCGGCGTTAACTACTGAGTTCCAGTCCATGAGCTGAACTTTGCCAGCGGCAAGCGCCTGGGATAACTGATACATTGCAGTGGATGCCTGCTGAGAAGTTGAACCAGAGACAGCCGCAAGATTGGCGATACCTTTAATCGCTGATACAGAGGCATCAAGTTTAACACCGGCCGCTGTAAACGTACCAATGTTACGAGTCATTTCCGTGAAGTTATAAATAGTCTTATCAGCATACGTGTTCAATTCATCAAGGGCTTTGTTGACAGTCTCAACATTCGTACCTTCTTTCTGGGTATTCGCCAGGATGGTCTGAACAGCATTCATCTGAGTCTCATACTCAGCAAATCCGTCTTTTACTGGATCAATGGTAATAGCATCTGTAAGCTGTTTACCGGCTGTCATGGCAGCATTTGTAATATTCTGCAATGCGGTAATACCGACGACTTGCATGGCTGACAATTTAGCCTGAACAGTTTCTACACCACTGCTCATACCTGAGAAATCAACTCTTTTAGCAGTATCCCCAATTTCCTCAAGGCCTTTGGAGGCTCCTGGGAAATGAAGTTTCGCTTTAAGTTTATCAAGAGTTGACATGGTGATCCGAGTATTTGCCTCGAAGTCTTTATTGTCAAACCGCATCTCGACGACTTTGCTGTCTATTGTTTCACTCATTTCTTAGTAACCTCCTTCCATGCATCATTGGCAATCTGATCAAAAATAGGCTGAATAGCAGGATTGATATAATCTCTTCCTTCTACCCAGCCCCCGGTTGCGGTAACATGTCCGTACTGCAAAATAATAGCGATTGGAACTCCTTTATTCACATTTGTATTATGGAATTCTATGGATACAGATCCATTTTGACGTTTTATCTCATAAGTCCATGAAGCGGCGGTCTTACCTGTGTCTACCGGCGTTGCAGACGAAAGGGCAGCCACACCAGCTCGCCCGTATTTATCCAGGTCGCCAATTCTGGCCGCTTCTTTTACTCTCTCAAGGAACTTTGAAAGTTTCGAGAAATCTCCCTTTTGTCTGAATTCAATCATGTATTACCTCGTTAGATTGCGATAAGATCTTTCCATGTATTTGTACCACAAACACCATCAACAGTAAGCCCTCTGGATTTCTGATACTGCTTAATAGCATAGATGGTGTTCGAACCTGCTTCTCGATCAAGGCTGAGATCTTTACCATCAGATCCTTTGAATCCCCTAGATTTGAGAATTTCCTGTACTAAAAGAACGGAAGTGCCTTTACAACCATTCTTCACAACTTCTGGATTAAACATATAACCGCTCCTTTCAGATTTCACTGTTGTATCGGTCTTTGACGGAGGAACGTATGAAATGGTATTGTCCGTATATTTCGGTGTGATGTATCCTCTGATATACCGGCCATTGATAGCAAGTTTACGTCTACGAACCGCATCTTTATAGTTACCTTCCATCGCGACGGAATAGCCAAGGCTCTTATGTACTTCGACAATGGTTCCGATATGATCGGCGTATCCGGTGCAGTCGCCAATTCCATTATCGTCCCAATCATACAACGCTGCATCTCCGATGCTTGGTACATAATCATCCGCTTCTACCCAACAACCCATTTTCTTGGCCCGATTGATAAGTTCTTCGCACCCTATTTCAATAGGCATAATGTCGGTATAACCGAGTTTGATAGCAGCGGCAGACCATGTACAAGCGCACCAGGCCCACCCGTACTTCATCTTCACGCCGCGTGGGAAAGTACCTGTATATGAATTGTAGATATCTACAATTTTCTTATAAGAACCATCTGCTTCGTTCAGTCCTTCCCAAGAACAGATAAGATCGACTACAGCCTGACGGGATCGTACTTTCACATTGCCAGTAGATTCACCATACCAGTGATTCATATCTACGTTTCCATTAATTCCGGCAATTCGCCCAGAATCCGTAAACTGCTGAATGATACATGCAAAATCAGGACCTCCCTCATAATCGGCCAGCCAAATCGGATACTTAGAAAGTAAATCTTTCGAATACCAGTTCTTATAATAATCACCATTGGCATAAATACCCGGTTTATATCCCTGAGATTTCACATAATTACAGAAGATCTCTGTGAATTTATTGCATTCGCTTTTTCCTAAAGTAACTCCTGCTTTTTTGGCTTTGAGAACTGTATCACCCTCAAAATCGGCAAAAATGTATATATCCTTTCCAAGTCCTGCTTTTTTAACCTGTGAAACACAAAACTGAGCTTCGGCGAGTGCCTGTGTTTCACTGAGCGCATAAATGAAATGGTATACCCCTATAATAGGAAGGTTTACCGCCTTGCATTTCTTTACATACTCAAAAAATCTTGTATCAGTTGTTTTACGATAACTTGATCTCAGGATTACAAAGTCGATTCCGCATTTTTTCACTTTGCTAAAGTCGATAGCCCCCTGGTGATAACTGATATCAATTCCTTTTTTCATTAAATCATCCTTTCGAATGGTATTTCGCTCTACGAGCTTTATTCAACGCTTCGTTGCGCCTGGTTACAGCACTACTACTCATCTTTTTACCCGGTGAGTTTTTAGCATTGCAAACCCGTATAAGTGTTAATAATCGGTTTATATGCCATCGTTCAAATTCCGCCGGAATCCCCTGAGCAATCATCCAGTAGTAAATCAATTCACTGGTGATCATCTCATTAGTGCCTTTTCGAGCTGGTTCCTTTCGAAAAGTTGTGGCAGTCATAGGATCATTTATGTAGTTTGATATGTCTTCAATTATTTTCGAATCATGACTTATTCTTTCATACACTTCCTGCGGAACATTTTCGGTAATGGTCATACATTTTATATAATCTATAATTTCCGCCAAGGTTTTATCTTTCTTGGAAAAGAAAGGTTTATGCCACTTGGCTTCCCATTTTGACAGAGAAATAAGAGAATGCTCCAGTTGCAGATGCCATTCTTTGAACTCGGTAGAAGATACGAACTCCCCCGTCTCATCATCCCACATTTCCACAGCGGGAACAGTTACTTCTAGCATTCTCATCCCTCCATAATCTTCTTACTTATTAAGCCTCTGGAAACTGTTCGGCTACAATTTTATCAGCCTCAATTTTGGCCTGCTCTCTGATGTCGGCTGGTAACAGTCCGTTGACAAACTCTGCAGCTGCTTTTGCATCAGTCGCAAGCTCCATAAACAGAACGGAATACGCTTCGGTCTCTGCGAAAGCTCTGGAGATCTCCGGGCTCTTCATGAATCTTCGACCGTCGGCACTCTTCTCACCATAAGCTTTGAGAACCAGATCTTTGAAATACTTAATGATTTCCGGTTCATTGTTTGCTGCTACAATTCTTTTAATAGTGGCGTCCAGACCGCCTACTGTGCTTAACTGCATTTCAACAATTTCTGCCTTGCTGAAATGGAAATAAAAATCCTCTGTTCTTTTTACACCGTTGTAATCTTCATATGCGATAGTTTTTTTGAACATATTTTCTCCTTTCATATCTAAAAAAAGAGGCCCTACGAATTTGAGGACCCCTTAAAAATATTACAAACTTAATTTACTCGCTTACTGCTGCAATAATAGTTTTAACTTCATTTGGTAACGGAAGGCGTGCTTCAGTCTCTGTATCACCATACAGAACTTTCTCAATAGCGGCCATCTTCTTTGCACTAAGTTTAGTGGAATCAAACACTAACGTAGCCGTCGGTTTGAAGCCATCTACGTCTACTGGTGTTGTGGAAACTTCCCATGACATTGTAGCGGCTTCCGGACTGTCATTGACTGAATTATAATCAGCTTCAGACGGTGCGGCTAAGCAGCCATATACAACATGGATTTTGTAACCATGAGAATTGTTTTCTGTATCATTACCAATAATTGTCTGGTAAGAGAAACCAAATGGCATGTGATCCTGCTGACCAAGTGATACTCCTTCAACAAGTTCACTGGCACCGATACACGGTTTAAACTCATCGGGATACGTATAAGCCTCAATAGTTGCTTTGAAATCTTCTGCTGATAAAATGTTAAGATATTTGATATTATCTGCATACATAGCGTTTGGCTCGGCTCCTTCTGGAGATTCGTTCACTGCCGTAAGACCATTCCAAGCAACCCCTTTCGGGTACGCTCCACTGGACTGTGGGTATAAAACGCCCTTGCTGACGCCGGTTTCATAAAGTCTTTCGCCGACTTTATCCCATACAAGTTTGGACATTTATTAATCCTCCTTAAAAATATAGAGTTAATACATCGTGGTAGAGATTTTCGGATTTATATGACGTATCATAAGCACAATATGGAAGCATCAATAACATAGAAATAACTGGATTATCAGGTTTCTTATCTATCACTACCACGCTGTATTTGTTCATAAGTAAATAGCCAGTGTTATTGGCACTGACTTTTTTAATGCTACTTCTGGAATACACGATTGCCGGATATTCCATTTTGACTGATTCGGGTGGTTGGAAGTAAACATGCCTACAACCGAGCAATTCTTCCAACTTACTCTGCAGTTCCAGGCGAGTTCCCATTCCAAACACCTCCTATAGACAAATTCATCCTGGGATACTGGAGTTCCACATCGGATACTTTCCACTTCGATCCCAGGATTTCGACATACGCTATGTAAGAATGGTTTTCTAAAGCAAATGGATCAGCTAAAATACTCAGAACGTTCGCAAGGTTAAGATTGTCGTTAATCTCTCCAGAACTCTGACGTTTCCAACGGTTACTGGTCATATCGCCGTAGTATTCCTTTTCCTCTACTGGACTGTCCCATACTCCAGGCTCAATCTCTCGTACAGGAAGAGCAAAACCTATCTTGCCAAACCATTTACTCATTATCTTTCACCTCTTACCGGATTTATTTTTTATTTATCAGATTTAACTGTCGCAAGTTTGGCTGTCGTAGCTGCGGAAGTGTCAGTTGTCACATATGTGACAGTTGCGACATTCCCGGCAACGGCACAGCTAATCGGTTTGTATAATGTACCGGCAACATCGATCATAAGTCCTTTGATATATGCATCCTGCAGCTCAGCGCAAGTCACTTTGTTCTTGCAAGCAGAATCGTAATATGCATAGGCATCGTTTGCTTTTCCATAAACTTTTCTTACGGCGACATTCACGTCGTCAGCAACTGGACGAATTTTTTCGATCATGGCTTATCCTCCTTATTCGATTTAGGCTACCGGCTCCTCAAGAGCGATAGCGGAATATACCTGAGTGAGCGCACCGGAGAGTCTTGTCTCCAGCATGTATTTGTAGCGGTTGAAGTCCATGTCGAAATCTTCGAACTTGGTAACTTCGCCACCTCTGGTGGAACCGAACTGATAATCTGCCAGGTTTACAAACAGACCGAGCAGTTTCTTCTTACCACCGCTGGATGTTCTCTCGAGTCCCTCAAACTGCTCAACAGTCTGGATGGATGCAACATTGAGTGCTGCAGCAAGATCAGCTTTGGAATCGTAGATACGACGACCATTGAGATCTCTGGCCAGAAGCATTACATTAAGCAGATGCGGTGTGCAGTACAGATCCGGTGTACCGGTTCCTTTGAATTTCTCTCTGGAATACAGTGCAGCTTCAATCATTGCCTCGGCTTTGATATAGTTCTCACTGAAGTTTGCCCCTGTGTTGGTACCCTGCAGCTTTGTTTTTGCAGCTTCGAAATCAACATCCTGATGAATGCAATACAGATCATCATCGTGCCAGATAGAGCGAATATGATCCTCATGAATTTTGTCTGGATCGCCGTCTTCACGCCCATCTCCAACAAGTGCCGCCATAGCAAGTTCTTCATTCAGAACATGTCTCATCATCTTCCACTGGTAAGCAACTACATCGAAATCTGTGATATCTACGACATCATCCCTGTGCATCTGATCTTTGATATACACAGTCTGCGGATCTGTTGTACGGCTGAGAAGTTTAATCTTAGCCATATCTTCTTTGTAATTGCCTTTCTTCTGATAACCTTTGGCTCTCAGTTCAGCAATACGGGCATCCGCCTGACGAGTACGAATTCTGCTGTACGGGGATTTGTGGATTTTAGACATTACAGAATCAATCCATGTCTGATCTCTTTCGAGAGTATCCGGCTCACCTTTTTTAAGCAGCTCATATTCTGGAAACAGAGCTTCCACTTCATCGTCAAATACGCCATGTGCCAGTGTTCCAGCGTTTTCTTCTGCGAAAATCTCCATAGCCTGTTTAAGGCTTCCAACATTGCTCTGTTTTGCCATAGCGATGATCTTCTGTTCATCAGAATGACTGAGTACAGTGCCCTGGTTTGTATCTTCATTGTCGAACACGTTATGTTTCACTACATTTCCTCCTTCTTCTTCATCATCGGAGCTGTCTTCTTCTCCATTTTCTTCAAGAGCCATACCGACAACCGCTGCTACGGCATCTGTCTGCTCTTCGTTAAGGGTTTTAAGGATATCCTGGATTGTCTTTTCTCCAGATTTACTTTCTTCTGGCTTTGTTTCTTCGTTTTTGGTCTCTTCCGCCAATTTCGAATCTCCTTTCTTTTCTTCTACATCGGCCGAGTGATAGAGCATAATGTTCTCATCCCAAGATGCCTCAAGCTCTTCTTCACCGTCTGCGCTATGCGCCATAACAAAATCCACGTAAGCACCGGGATTTGCTCCAGCCAGTACAAGACTGAGTTCCCTGATGTTTCCGTGGATTACGTCTTTTCCAATATGTTTTAACTGATTAGCCCAGATAGACAGCGATCGTACATCTCCATTCTGGACGAGTTTCTTTGCGGTCTGTCCCTGTTCGGTATCATTAAATACACCGTAGGCATATACGCCGTCTTCTCTGTTTTCAAGAACCGCATGTCCCAACACGGCATTCGGATCATTATGTTCATGATTCCAAACAAGCGGAACTTCGCAACCGTCATTCTCTTTGAACGCATCTTTTCGAATAGTTCGACCATCACCACAGAGCAAATCATTCCGGGTGGCGTAACCACTGAAATCGCAATTAACCATTTTGACTGTCTCCTCCTTCTTCGTTTACTTCGGTAGCATTTGAAGTCTGAGGTATGTCCTGTTTAGCCTGACTAATGTTACTGTTAACTAACTCGTCTGCCTTCGGATCTTTAGATGGCTGCATACCAACAATCTGGCGGATCTCATTGGAGGTCATAATCTCATTACGGGTAAACTTATCAGCGATTTCTGCGATATCATTGACTGGAACCAGTCGGAATGGATCTCTGAAATAGACAATAGACTGCAACTGCGACCGAGCGGTCTTTGTGAGAAATTTTCGTTTTAATTCATCTACAATGGCTGAAATTATAGGTTCCACAGTGCGGTTCGTATAATTCAGCATCGTTTTTTCATCAGCGGTACCATCAAGCACCGACTGTGTAATACCTAACTGGCTATAAACCATATTGGTAAGGTACTCAACCTGTTTCAACAGATTGTTTTCCAGCGAACGGTTTAACTGAGTAATCTTTTCTGTTCCATCTGTATACGCAATGCCATACTGAGAGCCAGCCAACTGCTTAATAATATCCTTTCGCCTGCGCTCAACCTGCTCACGTCGGGTTTCTGTCTTTATTACATAAGGAAGCTGAATAATCAAATCTAGTTTTCCGGACGCCGTTTGTTCATCTGTCACATCCAGCAAACTGAGTTTTCTTATAAGACGCTGCATAGTTGAGTTATATTCGTTAACCACTGCATACAGTGGATTTTCAATAATGGCCACCTGGCTTTTAGGAAGTAAAATCTCCTCTTTTTCGCCGGTTCGATCATTATATAAACGGACCCTTACCATATCGGGATACCATTCAGTAATTTTTCCGGTCCGCATAGAATCAATCTGGTATGAATTTGAGTTTTTTGGATCAATGGTGGTTTCAACCGGAACCAAAGCTACACATCCCTCATCCAGCATCGATAGCACGGCATCTTGAATAAATGCTCGACCTGTCTGATCCTTATTGGCTTCCAAGGTCAGACAGTTGTTTAATCCGGAATCGATATCTTCCACATAACGACCGTTTTTATCCAGTCGGCAATGTTTGATACTTACCGATGATACGTCAAGGGCGATTCTGTTGAATATGGATGTCGCTATCGATTTTTCATTTCCTCGGCTAAGCCGTGGCCTATCCGGACGTGAAGAATATCCTGGACCGGTGATTATATACTGTGTCGGATCACGACTGGTGAAAGCATTCCAGGCATGTACAAGCCTGGTACTTAAATTTAATGACATAAAATCTCCTTTTAGTTAGTTTCGGCTAACCTGTGGGTAAAAAATTTTATTATTACAGATCAACACCCTCGATTTCAGCTCTTGTCTCTAAGCAACGAATATATTCGCGCATATAGCGTTCCTGCTCCATAAGGAGTGCTTTACTGCAGGTTGGTTCAAAATCAAGAGTTCCAGCATCCCATTTAACAAGCATTTTATGTAACTTCTCATGGCGGATTTTTACCTGCTGGTATTCAGCTTCGAACCGGTCTTTGTAATCAGAACTATTCATGAGTTCAATAGTATCTTTTAATTCCATGTTGATTCTCCTCATTCAACTTTTCATTAAACCACCTGGTTTACTTTATACTTTTTAAGAAATCACGACCTGAGTTAACCTGTTTTTCAGGTAAATCAGATACTTTATAATTTTTAAAAGTTTTGTTCATGGCTCTGGTCCATCGTTCAGCTTTCTTTTTAGCTTTAATATATCGAACTTTTGAACCACCAGCCTTCGTTGTTCGTTTATCATATGCGGCCTTGTATTTATTGGCTTTTGTTTGATATTTGGTAGCCTTAGCTTGAAACTTAGCGGCCGCCTCTGCATTTTTAAAAAGACCGCTGTTTTTCTTATCAGATTTTCTCTGATAATTATCCGCTTTTGTCTGTAACTTTTTATATTTCGCAGAAGCTCCGGTATTAGCTTTGATTGTTGCTCGCTCGTATTTCTGCTTGGCCTTAGTTACATTTGACTCCAATCTTTTTCGTTTGGTAACTGCTTTGGTATAAGTTGATTCGACATGTCCTCTGCGGACACCCCATTTCATACCCAACACACCATAATGCATTAATTCGTCATTGTTCAATATCTCCCTCCCCCTATTCAAAGGCTTCTCTGTTTAATTTAAAAGCGACAAAAGCGTCCATCATGGCTGCAACAGCATCAATTTTTGCTTCATGTCGCCGTTTCAACAATTTACGGTTTCCGTTTGTATCTTCTATAGCTATACAGTTTCCCATAGTAAAAGACATAAGTGACTCATCAAAAATGAGCATTCTTTCTTCTGACAATTTCTTCAACTCACCAAGCGGAACCGACTCTGTTTTAGCCCCCTGGATGACTTTTTCGATTCCGAACGGACCGTTCTCTCTTTCCCATCTTTCCACAAAATCCCTTGCATTATATGGATCATATCCTAAACAGCGAACATCATATTCTGCTTCAGCTATGAAATTATCTAAATCTTCATAAACCTGCATCATATCAAGAATGTTTCCGGGCATAATAATAAGACTGCCTTCATTCATAAATTCGTTGTATTTGATTCGCATTGCTGTGGGAAGTTTACTCAGAGTGAGCTCCGATATGTAGTTTCGGGTTTTTATTCCGAAAGCATTATTCGACAGTGGAAATAAGAAAGTGAAAGAACAGAAATCGTCTCCCTGAGATAAGTCAGCTCCCATGGAACAAGGCATTTGCCAGTATTCTCTATGCCGATGTGGAAGAGTTTCCTCATATGTGAAGTAGTAGGTGTATCCTTCCATCGGAATACCGAATCGTTTGGCAAGAATATCATTACGAACGGCCGGATTGTTTTCAGCTCGTTCTACATCTAGCTGATAAGTTTCATAACTTACAGTCTTTCCAAGATTTGGATTTGCCTTAATCCACTTATCCGGATCGTTTACCTCATCTATGGAATCCAGCTTATACCACCAAATGGATGTATGAGGAGCTTTATACTCACCTTTGAGTATTTTCATTAACTCCATTTTGATCGTGTCACCAGATCCATTACGGACAGTTCCTTCTGAACTGATGGCTACAATAAGGTAATCATCATTCGAACCACCACTCTGCTCTTTTGCGGCACCCTGCTCCAATGCGCCGATAACGTCCTCCCGTATATCGCCAGAAAGCCATTCATCAACGGTCGCTATCTTGACACGCAATCCCTGCAGTTTGTCAATGGACATAGGTCTGACTTCCAAAAGTGATCCTGTAAGAAAATTCTGAATTCCCTTTTTTGTTGAAGCCAGTTTAACACGATTCGCTTTAGATCCAGTCGTGTTCTGGAGTGAGCCCTCAGTGAGGAACTTATATAACGGTCCTCTTGCTCTGGTGATAGCAGTTCGAATCGGTGACATGACCTCTTCAGCCTGAGGCATGGTCGGGGCAGTTGTAACCTGATGCGTTGTTGCTGTATTAACATTCAATTCGTAATTCTGCAGACAAGACGCATACATGGATTTTGCCGCGCCCCTGGCCACAATCAGATACTGCTTGGTGATCAACCTCTTCTTGATCCGTCTTATCTCATAGTGGCCGCCGCTACCCGTTTCTGACGGAACAAAAATACTTCTCTCGATAAAGTAATACCATCCAAAAATTTGTTCGGCCCACAATTTGAAAGAATCGAGGAGATATAGATCACTACCATCGGTCAATGTAAGCTCATTCTCGCAATAGTGAATAAACCCCTCAACAGCCTGATTGTCATACCAGTATCGTGGATTATCAATGAGTTGATCAATTCGGTTCATCTCAAGAGATACTTCTTCACAAACTGGGATTTCTCTCCTGATTACGGCATCTCGAAACATGCCATAATACTTCGGTACGGCGGTGTTCGATAATGCCATGTTCTAATTGCTCCTATTTTTTCTTATTATTGGTATACACTTTTAAGTCGTCATCAAATCCGAATTTTCGATTAGCGGCATCCGTAAGCTTTGATTTTACAACTTGCTTGGCCACATCAGTTGCCGCTGGAGCAATTATATCCTTTGTTACTTTATCAATGAATGCTCTTCCTTTGGACACTTGTTTGGGACTCAGACTTCGAAGTTCTTTTTCCAGCTTGATGCGATTAATCTTGCTACGGATTTCATCATCAGACATTTCACTGATACTCTTCTGCTTCGGTTTTTGACTTGACGATTTTTTAGTCGGATTTTTTCTTAACTGTTTTCCGGTAAGCCGTGTATACTGTTCTTTCATTTTCTTAGCTTTCTTCTGACCGGATCGATTAAGACTCCCGTCTTTATTCTGATAGCGTCGAACTCCCCATTTCTGACCTTTTACGCCATGATGGGCTAAGAAATCAGTTTCCATCTATATCACCTCCTCGCTTTCTGCTTCCGAATTCAATCTCCACTCAAGTTCGTTGATCATTCGATTCATACTATCGGCTACAACAGAAGTCGTCGGAGGATCAAATAACATTTTCACTTTCATTCCAATATAAGACTTCGTTGCCTCAAGGTTCTTATCGGATGGAAGAAAGTCCCTCCAGATGGCGGTTTTATCTGAAATAACAAAACCAGCTACGGGACCTACACCAAGCTGCTTCAACACCATAAGCACCGAATTAATATGCATGACAATCTGTTGATCAAAAGCGGTATACTCTTCTTGAATACCAAGCTGTGCTTTTATCGATGTCAGAATACTTTCATTCATCAGGCTACCTCTCTTTATTTCTTCCATGGACAAGTGTCGTTTCTATGCCGTTCTACAGGATCACTCCATAATATAGAGTCATCTCCGTAATGAATTGCGTCATGGGTTCTTTTAACGGTACAAATCAGATATTCTGGATTCAGCAACAAATCACTTCTCTGGAGAATATCCTGTTTCGTGATTGGATTCATGTGGTGGACAAGGATTTTGCTATAAATCTCTCTCCCTGGAATTCCAAGGTCACATCCGCTGTCCCGTAGAATCACCTTATCTCTCACCGATAACCATTCTGGAGATTTATAAAAAATTTGATTCAAATATCTATCGAACCCGAATGTCTCCTGACCAACTACACCCCCAATACGAAGATATTTGTACCGTTCTTCGAAAGTCTGGAATTTAATTAGTTCAGAATATGTTTTAATACTCATCCGGATCACCTGCTCCACTATAGTCACGCATGGCTCGGAGAACTTCTTCATACACGACTTTTGTTTCAGCACTCTCTTCCAATGCTTTTGTTTTCGCTCTCAGAAGCTTATTCTCTTCTTCAAGTTTCTCCCGTTCAAGTCGTTCTCTCTCTGATCCCAACTTCAAAAAATGGGTTATAACCTGAGAAGAAGCTGTACCTTCAAGCATCTGTCTTTCTGCGCAATCCATCGCAAGAGATATCATCTGGTTTTCTTTTGCTTCCGGCGTAAGTGGAGGACGCCGTTCAGTTTTACTCACCTTTGGCATCGTTTACGCCTCCTTATAGATAGTTATCATTAGCTATTCAATTGACATTGATGATTTTATGCTGTCTTTAGAGGAATTTACAAAACCTATTGATTATCGGAGGACCTAATATGAAACGGTACAAATCTTGAAAGGAGAAATACACACGGCTTAAATGTCTTTGTAGTTCTGTAAATCCCTCTGAAGGCAACATAAAAAATATAAATTGTTTCCAGAAAAATCCCGCCGGAGATTTTTTGAAGACCGGCGCGATGCAGGGAGGGGGTGCTTTTTTGGCGACCCTCCCCCTATGCTTTGGCATCGGATTATACCGGGGCAGCGCCTAAATCCAGCGCAACTTTTGAATTTCGCGGAACTTTTTTGTAAATATTCAAAAAATCGAATGATATTAACTCATCAATTGCTCGATTATGTTCATCATTGACTTCTTTTTCAGTCATATCATCTGAATAATTGGAAATACGATCCAGTTTTCCGCAAGTGTTGTAACCTTTTTCAGTATCGAACAAGTACCAAAGAGTGAACTGTTCGAATGGATCGTAAGGATTGTCAAATGTTGTTAATCTGAAATCATCCATTTAACTAATTCGCTCCTTTCAAATACTTTGAAACTGTTGATGTTGAAATTCCAAGTTTGTCAGCAATTTGCTGAATTGTATACGAAGCTGACATTGCTTTGATTCTGTTGATTTTAGCCTGACTTAAAACTTTTGTTTCTTTTGGCATTGCTCTTTGTCGTAATGAATCCGGATCACAATTATTAAGAATACGTTTTAATACAGACTCACTGACCGCACCTGCCTGTATAGCTTCCCATTCTCTATCTGTGATGACAATATTTCTGTCTCTTCTTGAAACAGAACCAACTTCTTCTCTTGCTTTAGTAAGAGCCTGCTGACTTGCTTTCTTGACATCCTTAGGTTTAAGTTTAACACCTGCTTCTTCAGCGGCTTTCTGTTTTCTCTGTACAGTAGCATTAGCCATACGCTGGGCAGCTCGTTCACGAGGCGTATTTGATTCAGCGATTGTCAATTTTCTTATAAGACTATCGTACTCTTCCTGATACTTCCTCTTAGCATCCTTACTATAGGCTATCTTACCGGCTTTACTGGACTCAACCCTTGCTTTGTTGGCCATAGCTTTCATGCTATTGGCGTAATCGGCATACACGAGTTCCATTGGATGTCTATACTTAGATACCAAGGTCATAGCGTCATCGGTTTCAGACATACGGTTACTCTTATCGGTACGCTTCTTAGTTACCTCCGTTACCTCGCCAGTCTTCTTATCTACTTTCTTGACGGTATAGGTAGCATCATCAGCTTTCTTGTAGATAAGAGCACCATCAGGTCTGGATGGATCATACCATTCTTTTCCTGGAAGGTTTGGCTTAGGCGTTCCCTGTCGCTTATCAACAGTAACTTCTCCTTTGGCTCTGGAAATAAGGGTGGATGCACCGCCGTATTTGATCTTTCCGGTCTCGTCGACCTTGATCTGATACTTCTGTTTTAACGCCTGAATGTTATTGTCTTTTTCACTCTGTTTGTAATCCAGATGATGTTTTTCAGCATCAATGACAACCATACTGTGTCTTACAGCACGAGCTAATTCATCATCAGTAGCTCCGATGATAGTCATATCGGTAATCAGATTAGAGATTTTACCCATCTCAGTGTCGGTTTTCTTCATGAGTTGGTATTCTCTGCCGTCTCGATACCAATGTTCTTTACCATCAGATCCAGTCTTCTTCTCACCTTGATAATTCATCTTAGGATCGAATCCCTCGAGTCCTTCAAGAGGCGGACGACTGGCAATCTTAACCTTTCCAGCACGATCATGAGTAGGGATACACATTACGGTGTCGCCATCGAAGTCAGCTCCAGATAATCGTTCAGCAACTTTACTGTTGATACCAATCGCGTCGATGGAATCCTTACCAATCATCTTGATAGCATCTTTGTTTTTGTTGTTGACTGTACAGATAGGAATCTCAAATGTACCACCATGAGGATATCGAACAAGGGCAAGCCTACTTCCATCAGGATATCCTGGAGCATATACTTCTTTCTCACTCAGAGATGTGACAGGTAGAATAACATGGTATTTCTGACCCGGTAATGCGGCTGCTTTAAGATGTACGGCTGCTGAGTCACAACTGCTTGCGAATTTATCAAGATAATATTTCTTCACAGTCGGATTGGTCAGAGCCATGATAGCTTCATATTCTGCCTGCTTGTCTGCTTTAGCGATGCCAAGCTGTTTTTCTGCCATAGCTTTTGACTGTTTGGATAAGAACTGAGATGGTAAAGCATCTTTCCATTCGGTCCAATCACCTTCATCAGATCGCTTATTAATAAGGCCGAGCTTCTTCTCACCATTTTTGTCGGTATACCAATACTGCCCGCCTTGATCGGCATCTTTAATAAGAGAGCCGAAGGGGTTGTCCGGATCTGGTTTCACATCTTTGAGAACCTCCAGTTTTGGAACACTTTTAGATTTATTGGTGTTGAATATAACATCGACTCCTGGCGGAAAATCTTTATCATCTTTGTAGACTGCCATGCCTTTGATATATTTCTTTCCGTCAACCATGATGCGGACCTGAGAATATTTGGATTCGCCAAGCGACAGATCCGGTACATTTCGCCTAAGTTCAACAGTTCCATCTCGATCAATGCCGCCATCTTCTTTATAACGAATCATAAGACGCTTGGAATCTAAGCTTTCAGGATATGTGAATTTCTTTTCATAGGTCTTCCCATCATCTCTGGAAATATAATCAGTGACTGTCTTGACATTATCAAAATCGTAGATTGCACTATGCGGTGTTCCTGGTTTACAAAGAACTCTCTGAGTCGTCATCTGACCTTTATTTGTGACCTGTGAGAATCTACCTCCATAAACCTCATAGCCTCCTTCAGCCTGTAATATGAACAATGCCTGATCCAGTTTTTCTTTTGTGATTTTCAGATCATTGTTTACACCGGCACCGACATCAACCATGCCTTTTTTATCAACCTGTTCTTTCAAGAATTTGGCCGTGTCTCTGGCCTGTTTCATTCTTGACTCGGAATTTGGATCAAGGAGTGATCGAACAGATGATTCATTAATTCCCATTTTTCGACCAATCTCAGAATTATTCATTCCTTCTTTGTCTCTGAGACGTTTGGCTGTGGCAACCATATCTGATCTACGCTCGTCTTTTGCAATCGCATACACTGTTCGGAAATCGGTAGAATTGTAACCAAGTGATTTAGCAATCGCATTATCACCAGTCCATTTCTTACCGTTTTCATCAGTATATGTAAAACCAGATTTTCGCATCTGCTCCACACGACCTAAGAAGTCACGTGAGCTCTGATATGGATCTTCACCTGAACCCCAAGGGTATCGTCCGGAACGACGAGGCATACCATAATGAGCCAGATATTCCTCATCTGTTATGGAGGCCGATCCTAAATATGATTCGATTTCTTCTGCTATCGGATTCATCGGTTACGCCTCCTCTGCATCACATTCTGCAAGTATCTTGTCGAGATGAACAATCTTATCCATAATCGGCAGAATATCTTCTGCAGTTGGGTTGAATACTACTACCTCGTCGTTCTGGTAAATACAGAGTTCAAACTCGATATCACCTGGTCTGATCTTATATTCAAGACAGAATAACGCCGCATACACCTCAAGCTGTTCCATATGCACTGGACCGACGCCAGTCTTTAAATCATGGATTCTGAGCTTATTATTCCGGAAACAAATCGCATCAGCAGTTCCGAAGAATCTGTCTGAATAATATAAAACAACCTCTGTGCTCATACGAAAACCGATAGCATCGTTTACATATGCGTACAGGGTTTTCTTCGAGCGAGGCTGCTTAATACCCATATCAATAGTTTCTTTTGCCCATGCGTGTAAGCGTGTGCCAAGTTCTGCAGCTTTCTTGTTCTGTCGAACTGTGATTGCTTTCTCATCACTATATCTCAACCATACTGGCTGACTTGGGCTAAATGGTGCGTGAAGTCCACTAAGCTTTGAATGATTCACGAAGTTCATCTAAAACATCCTCCTTATTTTCTGGGTAGATAAATCGTGAAAATGACATGGCGTTCATTTTTGCAACATAGTAATCCTGATTCGGACGATGCGATGCCGTAGCACTTTTCTTAACTTCCAGAGTCGCCCACTTGTCTTCGTATAAAACAAGAAGATCGGGGATACCCTGAATATCGCTCGAATCCAGTTTGGTTACGATGCAACCAGGAAATATAGCTCTAAGCTCTTTTTTCAAATCTGCCTGAAACTTATTTTCTTTCATGAACTCTTTCTCCTTTCATAGAGATGGACCCTCTGGGACTTGAACCCAGGACTACCGGCTTATGAGACCAGCGTTCTACCGACTGAACTAAAGGTCCATAAAAATAAAAAGATAATACATTGACCGATTTTGGCCGATATATTATCTTCTCCCTATAAAAGGGGATGTTATTTTCACGTGTGAGTTTTTCGACACAGTGGTTAAGTTATGCGTTTGAAATGATAACCTTTGTGTGACACTCGATTGTTTTGCTGTTTCAAAATATCTTTAATGGCCGTCGGACTGCCCCCGATGTATTTAGCACATTTTTCTACGGACTCATACGTTTCTCCGGTTTCGATAATCTGTACTCCAATTCCTGGACGTCCTCGCTGATCCGTGCGGACTTCAGATTCTTCACCGGCTTTTGAAATATGGAACCCATGACAAGTACAATATCCTTTACTGCCATTCACAACTCTGCTGACGCAGGACGCATTGCCGCCAATCGCATCAGCACAAGCTTTGATAGAATTGAATTCTTCACCGGTTTCTAGTATCTTTACCGGAACGCCGTTTCGTTTGGTGTCAAATTCCCCCATAGAATCTCTCCTTTCTGCACCAAAAAAAGAGCGCCTGTAAACCAAGCGCCCTCGTGGGTTATCTGTACATATGCTCAATATAGATTAGATCTTCAATCCTGCAACCTAATGCTTTGGCAATCAGAAATAATCTGTCGAGGGTTGGGGATGTCACTCCATTCACATAATTACTTATAGTTCCTGGAGATATGCCAGTTTCTTCAGACAGGTCATCATATGTGAAACCTTCCCGCTTCATCATGGAATATAATCTTATATGTGCGTCCATATGAAATTCTTTAAGACTCATATCATCCCAACTATTTGGGAGTCGTCTTCGTGTCTGACGGTAATTGTCGTAAACATACTGCACCCCATTTTTCATGGTGATCAGAATATCATAACAGCTCATCTGTTTGATATCGGCAATCTCATCAAAGTCCGGATTGAAGTAGTCCAAGAAATCCTGCCACAGATAATCATCGTCAATCCACTGTTTTCTTAATTCGCTCATTTCCGTCACCTCAATCAATAAGTTGAATAAATGGAGTTAATTCTTCAATGTTGCATCTCAAGGCATAGCTTAAATTCATAAGTGCCTTCAACGTAGGCATACGCTGACCTTTTAAATATTTACAGATTGACTCCCTACTCAAATGACTCCTTCGTGCCAGCTCGCTTTGATTCATGTGTTCCGATCTCATAATATAATCCAAGTTTCCGGCAAACGATTCAATAAGCTCCTGTTCAGTCATAGAATCTCCTTTCTTTATTGTACGTACAATAAATGGTGGTACTGTAGTACAATGTATATTAGCTATACGAAAAATTCAATTTTTTAAATAAATAAGATAGCTAATTAGATCGGTACTACAGTACCATGATGAAAATAGCCATTTTAGGCCATTTTTAGCCTATTTTGGGCTAATTTCCGACTTTTTGTACGTACAATAATTCAATATGCTGATTTTTTGTACGTACAATAATTCGTTTCGATACAATGATCTGCATCAACCACTTCTGATTTTTTGTACGTACAATAATTCGTTTTACTATTTTTTGTACGTACAATTAATCCCATTTCATAAGTTTTCGGTACTCCGATTTGATACCATCTCTCACGATTTCAGACACATTTTTTCCAGTCTGTTCGCTAATATATTTAAGTGTACTGGCATCTCCGATGGATAAACGTACATTTAAACGATAATCTTTAGAGATTTCTTTCTTCGGTCTCCCTTTCTTTTTACTCAATTTTTATTTTCCTCCGCTCCACAGTCTTTTATTACAACCATATTTCTACGATTGTAATCGTTGACAATATCATAGGTACAATCGGGTGGTAATACTAATACCTTATCGTTTGGCGCGTTTAAATCTTCGTACAGTTTCTTTTGTAATTTTGCAACATCCTCCGGCGAACGCCTTACGACTGGCTTTACAACAAATATCATCCAACTACCTCCAAACCTTCCCGGTCCGTTTATCCTTAACTACTATCCTCTCTTCAACATGAAAATCTGCAGCGTCACAAATGGCAAATATAGCGGCGAGTAATTTATTGAGTCGTTCCTCCGAATCGTTTTCTCTACGTTTGTACCTATTTGCTTTGTCCACCGATGATACAGCATCAGCGTTCATAATAGCCTGATATGCAGTAGGGTCCAGACAACCAGACCCATTCCGCTTTAAATCATTTTTCATTATTCTTTGAAACATCCTCCATATCTATCTGCGCTGGTTCCAACCGGATTCCACCATACTCCCATAAATCCTCTTTGAGCTTATCCATATCCAATTCACCGTCTTCCCAACGTCCGTAATATTCCAGAACTTTATCCACGAATCCCGGAAGTCGTTCACGATATGATTTAGGCCAATAGTGATCCATGAGAACTTCTAATGGCAGAGTGAGAACCAACGCCAATACAGTATTAACAGTTTCTTCATAAACCTCTTTCTTAGTCTCGGCAATCTTAGCCCCGATCTTTTCCTGAACGATAGCGTCCAGCTGCGCCTGAGTCAGGTTGTAGGTCACGGTATGAGCTTTCTCCTGCTCTCGCTTCATACGTCTCATTTCTGCTCTATTCATTTTCTGCTCTCCTGAGAATTTCTCCGTCCATACTGCACCACTGAACCTTATCTGATAAAATATCCTTCAAATTTGCTTCTGTGAATAATTCCGAATTACATGTGGATACCAGTTCAGATAGTTCACCTGCTTCAAACCCCTCTTCCGGAATAATCATAACTTCATGAATGGACGACGGGAGAACGTAAAAGTTACCACCGACGATATCTCCGATCTTCTTCCGAATACTCTTATGTAATATCATACTGGCTCCGTTCATCTGATTACCTTTAGTGAGTGTCAGCATCGGCAACTCATCACCTCGCATACGAACTTTCCTATTGAATAAATTAATTGAGAATAATGGCTTATCAAGGAAAAGTGCCTCGATAAGATCATCAGTGGTGGACAATACCGGTTCATAATTCAGATCACTTATCATGGCATCTCTATGTAACGTCCGGATATCAATGCCCAAATCGTTCATCAACTCCGGAGTAAACATCAGATTACCCAGCTCCTTTTCTGATTCATACAAGGTAGCCATATAAATCAGAGCGAAATCGCCAATATAAGTTACAATTTTTCCTTCCAATAGATTACGACTGAAATCAGGATCATAAATACGAATCTGCAGTTTGTCTTTGAGATCTTCATAACTGTTAAAATTCAACATCATAGCTAATCCTCCTTATCGTTTTTGTATGGATATAATTTTAGTTTACATAATAGTTGCTGCTAAGATGATTAAAAGCAGACCCTTAATCTGATCTGCTTTATCCTCCGCTACTAAATATTCAATTACTCCAAATACGACGCTTAATATAGCTAAAATATGTAACATTATTTCTCCTTTCTCTAATCCAACAGCGCTGCTTTCTTATAATTCTTTTTATCTTCATTACTCCAAAACACCGGCCGCATCTCAATTCCAGCATCCCGCAACTTCTCCCAAATATCACGACAATCTTGTCTAATAATATCCATACGTTTACTTTGTGCCGGTCTACTAAAATCAATCGGTTCCTTATTTACATTAAGCAAATGCCGAAGTATATGAGCTGTAGTCTTTCCTGTTCTACGACTAGCATAAGTATAAGCACAATCACTAATAATATAATCCTTCTGCCAACCAAACAGTCGGAATCCTAGAGCTTTTTCTACAGTATCGAAATCCACGCAGCTACGATCCTCAAACGGAGTATGATACAACCATTCCGGAGGTTCTTCTGTGATTTGAATACTCATAAAATCCTTCTTACTCTTCTCTTTAAGTTCGTCAGCAATATACGGAAACTCATGAGTAAATATAGGTCGTCCCATAATCTCTACCGCATAAGCATAGAAATCACTAAAATCACCAATTAACACACCGGTATATACGCTTACGATAGCAGCTTCTCTTTTAGTCATAGTCAATCCCCTCCTCGATAATTCCAACGCTTTGCAGGTATCGGAATTCCGAATCATCGTAGTATAAGTCGTTTGCATTAATCATTTTATCTTCTCCTTTCTTTTCCTTAGGGATAAAAACGAACCTGCCGAGTGAAGGTACCCATGTAAGTTCATCGTCTTTGTGCTGCTCCATTAGTTCTAGTATTTTCTTTTGATATGGACGAAGTTCTATTCCGGCTACTTTTTCGACATACTCAGTAATAGTCATCGGTATCACCCCTTTTACTCTATTAATTCATACTTTTTATGAAACACGTCCGGCTTGCATGGATAGAATTCGCCACGTAATCCTTTAATAATATAATCACCGTCGCTCGCCAGCATTTCTCCCTCAAGTGTTTTTATTTTAATAATTACATGAGGTCTTCCTTTTCCTACTTCCCAAGCCGTATCGATAATATCGTAGATTAACGATTCGCCAACAAATTCTTTTATTTCTTCCAGATTGACCCCAGTCCATTTTACTGCTTCAATCTCACAAGGTTTCGTTCTGTATTTCATTTTTATTTCTCCTTTCCTAACCCAACAACGCTGTATCGATAATCTGAAAGTTAGCTCTGTGAATATAAAGAGCTTTACCATCGATCATCAATTTCGTCATTTTAGGCAAGTCTTTAGGAATCTTCCAATATACCTCATCACCGGAATATGCTACGATAGGCTGTCCTAATTGAGATTTAATAACCACAACTCGTGACTTGCCGAAATAATTCTTGTATTTATTCACGATACCTGCTACATATGTATTATCGGAAAGCTTACCGGTTGACTGACTGTAAATATCAGTCTGCACAAAGTCTACGTCAGGCTGCAGACCATCCTGCTCAAATATACATGTATCACCACAACTCTGAATTTCTTTACCATCAATATTGATCGTGATCACTGATGACATCTCGTATCCCGTAACAACAGATCCGTCGCTACTATAAGAAGTCGTCTTAACCGGATTGCCCTGAATATTGATTTTATCTCCAGTGGTTGTCATAACTTTTGAGCCATAGTTATCGTAAGTACGGATCGTGTAGCCATTACCTACGAGATTTCCTTTGATCTCATTAATAGTGTCATCCAGCACCGCACAGCCTGTAACTCCGCCAATAAGGCAGAGACACAGAACCGTGAGTATGATAAGTCTGAGTTTTTTCTTCATTTTTTTAATTCCTCCTCATCTACAAAGACTCATCATGCCGCATATAGCAGCTGTACAGAATATAACAACTTTACAGATATCTCGACCTTTTGCATACCACAATGCCGAGAGCAGATCGATGAATATAAATACTGCTAACCAAAATTTTAATGAAAATATCATTTCGAATCCTCCTCTAAAATCTGTTTCTTGACGTCTTCAGTAAGTTCTTTAGCCATGAGATCATGAACAATTTTTCCAACACTAAAATTCATAGGATCATCTTCGGCAAGTCGGGACTGAATGTAGTCCTTGGCTGAGTCTATATTGGGGCACTTTGATCTGATAATGGCTTCAGCAGTCTCCTCGTCAATATCGTATGGTTCAAAACACTTTTTAAATTCAGACAGTTCCTTCTCCAAATCATCAATTCGATCTTCGATTACTCCAATATAATCTCTTATTTTTTCACCATCTTTATCGGTTAAATATTCCATCGCCGTAGACCCAACCATCCATGATAAATCATACAGTTTCTCAAGAGATTCTTTTACGGATACTTTGTTATCATTCATGTTCTTCTCCCTTCGGACAATCATATCCCGGCTTGTTGATATAACGGTCTTTTGTAATATCATTTCCGGTTGTAACGTCTACAAGACCACCTTTGTTTAAACAGTCGTGGAAATGCTCGCAGTTATTGCAATATACATCGTCCTCTTTAATCCAAGGAAATGGCCGAGTGAAACGTTTTTCTGTAATCGACTGATCTGATCCGATAGAAAGTCCAGTAATCAGCTCACTATATGGAAGCGTTTCAATCCACTTACAAACCTCTCGCCATTCATCCAGCTTATGCCCCTTTCGCTGTCTGTAAATATTTGCCAGTACCTCATAGTTCAGCATGACATTACGAGTCTGGTTATAGCTGCTCGGAAGAAGCTGAAACTACATTTTCTAAATTAATGCTCATTCACAATACCCTCCCAGCTCAATTTCTACGAGTTTATCTGCTTCAATCTCCAGAATGTCCACATCGACATCTGATAAATTCTCAACCCGAGTCCATTTATCATTTACGTTTTTCTCATATAACTCCTGTGTTACTAAATCTTTAGCCGCTTCAGCAGCATCTTTTTCAGTATAAACACCAAAGATTTTTTCGATATGGCCATAATCGTTATAATAAGTATTTCCGTGAACTACATATAAGATCATTTCTTTTCCTCCTCCGCAATTTCGTTTTTAAGCTCTTTCATCTTATCATCAAAGATTCCAACTATCACATCGCGACCCTCTCGATAACCTTTTCTGTATCCACGCATGTACTCATCATATAAAATCTTCTCGTTGACTGTAGTTTCGCAAATATCAACTCCGCGATCTTCCATCATTTTGACAAGCGCAACAGCTTTAGATAATGTCTCCTTGCTTACGGTTATCTGGTGATTATTTACAATCCACGACGATATTGTCTGAAATATAAATTCATCCCTTGTTTCAATCACTTTCGTAGATACCTCACTGATGAAATTCTTATTCTCATACATCATTTATTCTTCCCTTCTCTCAGCATTTCGCATTTCGATTTCGCCAGTTTCTTCATTATAATTCGGGCACTCTTCGTCATCTAATCGAAGGCAAGGCGCTGATTCGTTATCCAGTAAAACTTTAAGACCGCCAAACCTGCAATCTTTACATTTAATCATCTCAAATATCCCCTTCCGCTCTATGAAAACTCTTATCCTCTTCAAAACCTTCCGGATATCTGGCTTTAAGCTTATCGATGTTCATCCGCATGATATCGTCCAACGACCAACCTTTAGCCGTACAATACTCTGCGATAAACCAGAGAAGATCCCCAAACTCTTTCTTTACATGGTCAACTTCAAATGCATGTCCCTGATACATTTTCTGATAGATGGAGTGAATTTCACCGATTTCTCCAACCATTCCATAAAGAGCGTGATTCCTCTGCTCTCGGAACGTCAAACCCTGATTGATAGTTCTGGCCGCCAGCTTCTGATACTCATTTCCTGTCATGATTATTTCTCCTTTCCGTAAGGTTTTCTTCTAAACCATTTCTCTGCTTCTTTATTTCTAAGTTCCGGTCTGCTCATAAAGCTTCGTTTAATCTCTCTATCCTGTTTAATACTTCTTTCATCTTTTCCTGGATTTGGATCTATCCATCTCATCTTGTTAGTTACCTCTCTCCTACAAATTTCTTCTAGTGTGGCAATCGCCAATCCAATTAAAATAAGGACAGCCGTTAAATCGACCGCCCCTAAAAATATAAACACCCATGTGAGCATATTACTCTCCTTCAACGCCGACCATTTTTCCGTCTGCGTATAAGATATTAGAATCTGGATTCCATATAACCATAGCTCGATCAATGAATATACCGCCATCCGGAACTCCAAAGTTACCGTACTTATTGATGACGAAGGTTGTTGTGTATTTGATATCAACTACATCTTTATCCTTAATAAACTCATTTACAGCTTTCTCCAGCGCCAGTGAATCCCCATCGCTTCCAAAAATCTTTACTTTCATTCCGCATTCTCCTTTTCTGCTTTTTTAATTCTCTTTTCATCCGGCTTATAGTTAACCGGTTTCTCCGAGTGCTCATTCATCGGAATCCCCAAACATTCATTACAGGGATCTTTCTCTTCGTATAAATCCGCATATTCACATAACGGGCAATACTTTGAGAAATTTACTTCTTTATATATGTATTCCATTTGCGCCTCCTACTAAAATATAAACGCCAGAAATCAATCCACAGGCAATCGCTTCAAAACTTAAAAACATGAATATTTTATCCGCACGTGTCATTGGCAAATCCGGATCGGAGCTGAATAACCACACCAGTCCAAACACGACACAGGTAATTATGATAAATACACCAATTAGTCCATTCATTTCATTCTCCTTTCAAAATAACTTTCCCCGTTCTCAAACTCTCCTGCACAGCAATCACTCTCTGATTCGTACTACCGGCCCAGGGATAATTGACATCAGCAAGCTCCTCTACAAATTCTCCATCCACCAAAATATCAATCCACTTCATACCGGGCAGATCTCGAATTTCCTCCCATAAATATCCGGTATACAACCAAACAGTCTTACCTGGCATATATTTCTTGATGTATTTCGCCAAATGAAAAATGGTGTCTCTATTCTCTGGATGTAAAGGATCTCCTCCAGAAAAAGTGACACCGCTGATATAAGACTTATTTACTTTGCTATATAATTCCTGCTCAGCCTCCACGTCAAATATCAATCCGTCATGTGGATTCCAAGTCACAGGGTTTTGACACCCTTTACAATGATGATTACATCCGGCCACCCAGAGCACTGTCCGCAACCCATCGCCGTTCCGCATATCATCTGTGGTTATGTTATGATAGTTCACATGAAAACACCTCCTAAAAATATCCTTCTTGTTTTAAACTGGTGTAGTTGTCGTCACCAAGAATCGTCATGTCTTTAAACGAAACATCAATTAAGTCACCGATTTCAGAAATTGTTTTAGCTGCAGAAATATCTGTGACACTTGGGGTCGAGTCTCCGGAAGGATGATTGTGAACCAAGATAAATGCTGTCGCGTTGAGCATGAGAACTTTCTGCGCTATTCCACGTCTATCGATAACACTCGCGTTAACGCTGCCAACCCCAATCTCAATGAATGATTTAAAGTGCATTTTTGTATCAAACATGAGTAAAAACGCATGTTCTTCTGAATATGTGTCCAATCGTAGAGCTTTACATAATTCGTAAACATGCTCGGGATGTCTGAATTGTTTTTTCTTAATATCTATTCTTTTCGACCAAACTTTTTCAAATGTGATTAATCCGTCTTCGTCAAGTCTGGTTTCGTATCTTCTGGCCAGCATTTAAATCTCTCCTCATTCATAAAAAATAAAAGACCCGATGTTTCCACCGAGCCCTTTAACTCATTTGAAAAATTGTTTCATTACAAATTTCTGATATTTCTTAGTTACCTCATAAGCAGCGTAATCTGTAGAAAATCCATTCAGCATTCTATTTGAAAAATCTGTAAAAGACATATCGAAATTATTTTCATCACGTCTTGTGATCTTAATAACCAGACTGTCGTTTTCATTAACTTTTACAAATATGCCTCCCTGGATTCTTTCCTTAAGTTTCGCATGTAAATTCGTGCTAAATAAATACTCATAATCTGTCATAACACCATTCCTCCTTTTCATTAAAGGAGTTGTGATTTTCGCGTCATTCCTCACTGTAATCCTCCACAGTAAAACCGAAACACCATTTAATCATTCTCTTCTGAAACCAGTTGAAGTGATGATCTACGTCAATATTCAAGGTTCTGACTCCGCCAATTCTGATCCGTGATCCGTTTTTAATTTTAGGTATTTCGAGGCGGATTTCTTTTAAATCATCAATCATTTCTTGCGTCCTTCTTCTTTTTAGGTTGAGCTCTATAGCAAAAACTATTATCTTGAATAACTATTCTGTCATTAAATAAACCACAATATACTCCATCGCCAGTTTTTGTAGGTTCTCCAAAACAATATAGACAATCAATGCAGTAACATTTAGCCAACGGTGGATTATCAAATCGGTGAGCTATTTTGTATTCGTATCGCTTAGTGTCTCGATAGTCGGATATTAAATCACGTATTTTTATGACTGACGTAATAGCGATTACTGAAACAAGTGTAATTGAAACAAATACTCCGATCATGAAAAATATATCTTTTAAATTGTCATACGGTATCCAATTTATTTTTGGTATTTTTAATCCCATCCAGCAAACTTCCTTTCATTGAATTTTTTCTTCTTATTTAAGGCTTTGGTAATTGCCATATCTATTCCGGATCGGCTTTTGATATGGTAGTAATATAAGTCTTTGTACGGAGTGTTCATTCGATTGATTCTACCGCTAGCCTGTTCCATGACTTTATAGCTGTAATTCTGTGAAAAGAATATAATCGTATCAGTCTTGACACAATTCCAACCCTCACAGCCTGCAGTATATTGAACCAAATATATCCAGCGATCAGAATCCGGCACCGGCTGATGAGCATGACCGCTCCATTCGGCTACCTCATATCCTATATATTCGTCGTCACTGAATAAGTGAAGCAACATTTCTCTTTCGTAATCGAAATTGTAAAATATAATAGCTCTAGGTGTTTTCTCTAGGATCTCCATTAATGTTACTACACGAGACTCGTCAGTATTCACTATTCTTCTCAAAACATAACAAAGCTGAGAAGCCTGTTGGATTGGTTCATCCTTAAAAGGGTCCCATCTATTTCGGATAACATCCTTATATTGAGGAATATCGTACTTAGCATACACATCAATATGATGAGGAACCGTATTTCTTTCGAAGTTCATGTCAACCAATATTCGATTTCTCAATCTGATTAATCTGCCGGTGTTCAAATATCTTTCAATCTGTGGATACTTTGTAAACCGTGAATACACAACATGCTCTCTACAAAACTCAGTCTTGTTTTTGTAGAATCCATTCGCCACGAATACCGGTATGTAATCGGCCCAGCAGTCTCCGGGTGTTGCTGAAAGAATAATCCAATTATTCCCACGAGCAATCTTCTGAAATGCTTTTACCCAGGCTCCTGAACCACAGACTCTATCCTCATCAAATATAAAGAACGCTCCATGAATTTCAGCGTATTTCTTAATATTATTCCAGGAATCAATTACGATTTTTTGCTCAGGATATAATTTATTCTGTTCTGGGTCTGTTGACATACGATAATTCGCCAACTCTGAATCCCACTCATGTGAGTCACGCTTCATAGCCGTAGTGATAATATAAAGATCCTGTGGATTCTTCATTTGAACATATTCTTGATCGATATAACTTCCACCGTTCTCTTTGAAATAATAATAGAGACCTGTTCTTGATTTCCCACTCCCCACGCCGCCATTAAGAATACAGCCATTACGCATTTTATTCACAGCGTCTTTCTGATAATCCCTGAGAAAATCTTTACTCATTTTTCGCCTTTGGTGTAATCAACTTTTTATAAAGTTCAAGAGCTTCTTCTCCATCGAAAGCATTTATAATATCGACGGCTTCGCGGGGTTTTTTACGCCCCACGATTAAAACTGTGCCGTCCTTACCCGCCGATGAATCAAAACCTATAACTAATGAATCACTGGTCTTTTTCATCGCTTTCTCCTTTCTTAGGAATCCACTTCTTAAACACATCATTGAAATATCCGGCATTATCAAAGAAGTATTTAGAAATCGCCATAGCCAGACCTTTCTCCGGATCAAATGTGTCGTCCTTACCGCATTTTACAACGGTCTTGGTACCGTCGTTCCAAAATACAATTGTAGCTGGATCATTGAAGATGACGTTTTTGATTTTGGACATAGCTTTCTGATATGGTGATACTGCAAGACCCGTCCCGAAATAGCTATTCATAGTAGCTTTCAAAGCGTCAGCATCTAAAGAAGGCGCTGCCGGCTTAAAAATGTCTGAGTAATTCGAAGGCAAACTATATTCAACTCCGTCTGTTGTCGTGCGAAGGATACTACTAACACAAGTTCTGCACGTTTCCTTACGGTCTTTATTTGCACATAAATCACAATAAGTATTCATAATCATTTCTCCTTTTCTTCCAATTTCATAGTAACTCCGCATCTCATAGCTGCAATTGCAATCCTAGCGTCCGTACACTTTCCTGCGACTCTATATATTGTATAAGCCATGATTCCGGCTATAACAATTTTTGCTCCGTCACTCATAAATATCACTCCCTCATTTATATTCATTCTTAGACGCAACTATTGTGAATAACGTTGAATCAAAGTGATCTGGGTAATTGTATTCCTTAACCGGCGTTGCGGTTACTGAAATGATGTTCCAGCCATCTTCCCGCAGATTCCGTAATTCTTTGTCCAATTTACTTGCCAAATCACATACTAAATATCTGTTATGTTCTCGGACTTCGAATGCTCGTACGATCATGTTCACTCCTCTGGGCTTTCTTCCTCAGCATATCTTGCTGCAAATCTGTCAATTTCCTGAATGACCTCCATAGACTGCAGATATGCAGTACGACCAGTTTTACCATTTACTTCCCAGTCATATGGTCTTACATCCAGATTGACTGAGCGAATATCAATCTCATCCACGATGGATACCATATCCTCGCTCAGCTCTCTGTGGGCATTTCCGGATACTAAATATACCTGCGGTCCACGATCATTGAATTTCACTTTAACCGGGAGATATCTGAATGGCTCTTCGCCTTCGTCTCTCGGCTCTTTGATTTTCACATTCCAACCACGATCGATAAGTTCATCAGCGAGCTCCTGGTTTGGAATAACCACTGCGAAGTTGCGATCCCCCTCACGATTGAACTTGCTACCCTCTCCTCTGAGGTTTCTGTAAATGATTCTTGCGTCGTTAATCTGTAAAATGTCTCTTGGTGCAAATGTCAGTTCCATAATTCTTTTAATCTCCTTTAAATAAATATAATTTTGTATAAAACAAAGAGCCTCAGCTATTTCTAGCCAAGACTCTCAGTTTGCTTATTGAATGAAGCCAATTTTCGCGTACTTCATTATTTCATAGAAATCCTTGAGTGATAAGGTCGCCATACCATATTTACATTCACTGCAAGCACCGTTACATCCAACACTTTCCGTGTTATTGTTTTTCATATTCGGATGTTCGCAATACATGTCCACTGTGTATTTAATCTCACCATCTTTGGATTTTAAATAATGCTTCATAAAATCACTCCTTTCATAACAGGAAAGGATTTCTCCGCGAATATCAATTCCACGGTAACTCTACTTCTTCATCGACACCTTCTGGAATATTCATAAAATCTGGTAATGGTCTCTCTTTAGGAATATACGGATCTTCAGATATAAACCATTCATAATCACCGTATTTAGAAATAGATTCGATGGCGTCGTTAACGAGTTTGTTATAATATGATCGGTCGATAATACCGTCGTTGCCAGTGATCAGCTCTGCTCCCGATATCTCTTTCTCTTTTCCAGTATCCGGATCGATAATCGTCACCGTCTCTTCGGTTTTCTTCAACAGCATTTCTGCCTCAAGCCATCTGAATCCGGTAGTGCCGGTAGCCGCGTAGAATTTACCATTCTGCTCTCTGACGAGAATGCCACCGCCCTTACCAGGTTTAACCGGACAGAATTCTCCGACTTTACCGACGAATTTACGGTCATGACCATCATTGATCAGCTCCTGCAGTACGCCAGCTTCCGGTTCAAACGTGGTATCTGAGATTTTGCCTTTCTTGTAGTCGGATTCCAACTTCTCAAGTTTCTTCTCGTATTCAGATACGTCCGGTAATTTCTCATTCATATCCAAATATAAAGCCGATTTCACTGAGAAAGTTTCTCTCATATCATTGATTGTTACTGGTTCCCGACTGAAACAAGTCTTGAATACATAAGGAACCGCAAACTGCTTACCGGTAGCTGTCCATGGCTTATTCTTATGTTTCTTATTATCGCCTGGAGCATATCCGTACATAGTCACACACTCATCTGGGTCTTTATACTTAGCGATATAAACTGCATTGTTTACAAGACACATCCGATCGTAAGTAGCCTCATGCTCAAACGTGTAGCCATACCGCTTACCAAAGTCCATGACGAATTTGATAATCTCCGGTGTAGCATCCGGAATCTTAATGGAATCTGTCTTGATATGAGCAACAGTAAATCCTCTCTTCTGTACCTCATGTTTAAGATCCACCATAAACAGCGCGCCACGTTTAGCAACGATATTGTCTTTGTTACGAATATCCCTGAACGGATTGTCGAAGTTAGCTGATGTAAGACCATATACCGAGTTGATCGCAGTCTTGAGTGCGTTAGCAAGATCTTTGGATGTCAACTCGCCATTCTTAACCCTCTCAATATGTTTCGTGAGTTTACCGTCTAACATGCCATTGACAATATCCCAGGCTTCATGTTTGATAGATACACGTCCCTCGACGATTTCTCTATATGCTGTTGTATATCTGACTCCAAACAGACATTCAGCAATGGTGCTGTGTGGATGCATTGAAGCAATATCCAGCAACGCTACGTTTCCATACATGCCTGGTTCAGCGTATACATAACCGCCTTCACCAACTTCTTCCCCACGATATGTAGAAATGCCATTCTCATATTTGTAACCTGGAAAATATGGCAATAAGCTGCAAGCTTCTCCATGAGGTTCGGCCATCATTTCCCTACAGGATTTCTCAAGGAAGGCTTTCACTTCTGGATCTAACTCATGTACAGGCTCTGCCAAGTTACGATACTGAAACTCGTTCTGAGGATGCTTATTATTACCAAAGATAAATCTTTGAGTCAGAGTATTGGTGGTGTCATTTACAGTCAGCCCAGCCAGATCCGCCAAAATCTCCCTTGCAATAAAATCACTCTTCAGATAATCCCATGCCGCTTCAGTCGCCAAGACATCATTATCGCAATACTCCGCTACTTTCTGCCATAACTCTTTAGGCACCGGCTTGTCCCACGGAAGACCGAGCTCCTGATGATGGATGCCCATCTCAATTTCAAGCTTTTTCAAACTCTTTTTATTGCCTGCAGAAGCGAAATCATAAATATCGGTATATGAAATGTTATATGCCTCACCGAATAATACTTTTCGACTGTCGCCTTTTTTCGTATTGATAATTTTCTGAGACAAATCATAAAGCTGTTCGTTCGTATACCCCATCATACAGGCATACAACATATGATTATCGTATCTCCGACAGTTAAATCCAACTAACCTAAATTTAATAAGTTCCTCGATATCCTGCGGCCGTGGATTTATCAACCTTACAATAGGTTTCCCCTCTCCCTGGACTTTCCAGTTAACCAGGAACAAGTTAGGAAATACCTCACAATCATAAAAAACCAGCGGCTTCTCATCGTTCGTGAGTGCTACCGCCGGTTCTTCAGATTTGAATTTCATTTTACTCACAAGCCTTAAACAATAATCAGCCTGATTGGTGCTCTGGGCTGCAAAAGAATATACCGCATTTCTCATATCTGAGACATCATAAGCTTTGTCACTGGCATAAGCATCATTGAGAAGCTTATTGATAAAATCAACACTGCTTCGAGTGTCGTGATGATATTCTTTTTCGAGATTTCTCTTTATGGTAGTTCTAAGACTCTGTTCGTTTTTAAATCCTTCAATATTTATCACTTTTTTTCCTCCCTCCTTCAAAGGAAGTCCTGAGCTAATATGTGCAATAGGTAAATCATTGCATTTTGTAAGCTTTCTTCTGAGTGAACTTTTTCCTGTGAATACTTTTATTTCAATGTCTTTGTCGTAAAGACGGTTGAGTAGTGTTGGATCTCCATCATAAATATAATGAAGATGAATCCCTGCGCCACTTTTACTTAACTCAGCATATGTAGCCGGCCATTTGCTTGCTGCCGCCTGGTTCTTCTCGAATGACTTGTTACCGGACTCATCCTTAATATCAAAATCAATAACTATATGATTCTCTGGAACCTTGACATAATGTAATTTATGAACATCGATGTCGTGTAACCTCGTGGTAACAGTGTCCCATGGTTTGGTTGGGGTTTCTTTTTCATTGGCGTATTGAGCCAAATAATCTCCTGCAAGGATGTCGAATTCCGAAGATATTCCCTCCATAAATTCAATAGTGCCTTTCTTCTTCGCTCCATCATCTTTCTTCTCACCCCTCATATCTTTCTCAAATTTATCAAGACGAAATCCTGAATATACATTCCGTGCCTGAGATTCGCTATCAAACTCCTCATCGAAATTCCAGAAATAATTCCGAAGTTCTTCCTTAAATATTCTCTGAGAATATGGATAAGGTACCTTAGTTTCATTACAATATACCTTATACATCTCCCATGCGGCTTTAAGAGTTGTTCCATCATTCTTTTTGAACACACTGAATGAATCAATCATGAAATTATAAAAATCATTTGTGGCTCCCATCATCAGTGTTGGGACATAAGAATCATAAGCATTTTTATCAGCCAAATATACCTGATGGCAGTGATAGGCAATTCCTGGAAGCTCAAAAGGAATTTTAGCCATACAATCCGAATATTCCCTCTGATTCAGTTTATTTCCGGACGGAGTAACATCGATCAATCTTCGGAGTAAACCAGATTTACTGTCCGTAATCTTTACCGGCTTATTGGTTCCCATAAATAAGAAAGCATTGAACTTATTCGCATAAGTAGATTTAAACTTCTCATTCACTGTCATAAGCTCATGTGACACAAGACTGTTTAATCTGGTGTTATCTTCAATTCGTGACAAGTCGCCGTCATGCTGGATTGCTACCAATGGATTTGTTTTAAATGCTTCCAATGCAAAAGAGTTATTAGCCGATCCTAATGCCTTGGCGTCAAAAACCGAATAATAACCCTCGAATAACTGCTGTATAATATTTAAAACAGTGGATTTACCAGTACCTGCTGATCCATACAGCACCATGAATTTCTGAATATGTTTTGAATCCCCTTCAATAACCGATCCAATTGCCCATTCGATTTTACGTCGCTCTTCTGGAGAATATAAAGTAGTCATCAGCTTTTCATACCCGGGAATATCACACTCTTTCAACGGATAGCTTAACATCTTACTGGCATAATCTTTTTTAGTGGTCTTAGCGTCACCAAATATAATCTTCTCATCAAGCGGGTGATAATTATCCCGCATCTGTTTCTGACAATATTTGTGCCATGCATCTATAGAACCTGAATTCGAATCCCACATATATTTGGTATGAAGTTCATCAACGGCGTGCTCTTCCTGCTCTTTTGTGTATTCATATAACGCAGCATCGACCATATTGATCACATCTTCTTCATCGGTGGACCAGAGACCGGTGTCTTCATTCCAAACAGCATAAAAATCGCCGCCTCGTATCATGAGATCCGACGATTTCTTCAGAACAAATTTAGGGAATATCTCGGTGACACCCTTCTTTATTTGGCGCGTCGAAATCTTCATGAAATCAATCATTACACTATGTTTCTCCTTTCAAGATTTAAGATATGCTGTCGAGATACCAGCATAATTGTGTCCAAATGTCCACTTTTGTAAGATCTACGCCAACGTTTCGAATCGTGAATAAGCCACCCTCACCATTGGCCTCATACTGCCTGTCCATGAATGAATTCACTATATTTTCGGCAGTCTTTTTATCAAAATGCTTATCATCCATGGCACCGAGCCCCATGTTCGTAATCGTCCCCCAGAACCATTGACCCGTTCGGTCACCAAGCGCCGGATTATCCATGATGGTTTCTTCTGTTCGTATTGACAAAGCAACCATCATTTCCAAAACGCTGCACGGTCCTTCAAGACAATCTCGAACCCAGGCATTCCGATCTTCCATTCCAATATCCACAGCAAATCTCCATCTGAGATCCACTCCGTCCGCAGCCCGGTTCTCGTCACTCCGCATTACACATCTAAACGGAATCATGTGCAAACAAGACAATAACTTTCGGTAAGTTACCTTTCCGGTGAATCTTTTCCCACAGATGATTTCTGACATCCATTCAAAATACTTATTGATAATATAATTCTTATTCATTCATACTCCTATCTCGTAGGATATACGTCACGGAATCGTCGAGTATCCAGAAGGATTTCATACTCCTTATCCAGAGTCTCATTTCTGACAAACACCGAATCATCCTCATATTCTCCGAAATGGTTCAGAGCTTCTTTCCCAATGGTCTCTTCGATATCATCGTCATCCATAACACAGTCCGCTTCATCAGTAACAACTCCATCCGCCCAATATGTAAGGCTCTCAGATGGAAGTTCGCTTTCACCATACTCATCCGGTGAAATAACATATTTATCCATATAATCCTCCTCTTTTTCATCAGCATAATTATTTTCCGTAATAATATTTTTCATTGATCTGTAGTCTTTAAAACCAGTATTCGACGGTTTTGGCTGTAATGTAATATCAACATTTACACCCTCATTAACACATGCTTCAGCGACATCTTCAACAGTCAACTGTTTTTTGCGCCATACTTCTTTCACTGATGCGATTTCTTCATCGGCCAGCTTTTTGTATTTATCTTTTATACATTTCCATGTCACTGCGGAGCCAATAACGACTCCAGCAGCGAATATAAGAATTTTATTTATCATGGTCCTCATCCTTTCGGAACGGATTTTTTGTGTTTTCATGGATATAGATCTTTTCATCAATCACCACACCTGGTAATTTCCCCATTTCAAAAAGAGCTTTTAAGGTATTTCTACCGCTATGCCATTTGACAGCAGCCTCTTCCAAAGTCATGAGACCTGGGAGCATGTTGCCGTCAAATATGGTCACATCTTCCAAATGATTTTCCATAACAAATATGATAAGTTCTCTACCTGTCATGATTTCTCCTTTCACCAAACGCGATCATAAATATCCCTACAGGTATTCCCAGAACCAATGCTATTGAGTCCTGTCATTCACATCAGATCAAGGATATTTCCATCAACATTGAAATCAAGCAGGATCGTTCTCTCGTATCCGTTTACAAAATTACGGTTTGCTTCTTTGTTTGTGTCGTAAATACCGAAATCAACATAGTTGTCGCCTACCGGATTCTCTTTATCATAAATCCAGCCAACGATCTGACCTGCTTTTGTGTGCTGAATTCCGAGCATATCGTATACTTCATTCAGAAATAGATGGCCACGATCCTCAAGTCTCTTGGTTGCGGCTGCTTCCTGCTGACGTAAGAAAATCAGATTGAGTTCCGGATCTTTAGTCCATCCAATACATCCATCATCAAAGAATTTTGCAAATTCACTGACGGCATTCGGATCTACTACATCAACTGTTTTCTTTACGGTCTTTTCCTTTCCTTTCTCGTCAGTAACTGTCTCTTCTACCTCTTTAGCTTTGATGTTATAACGGAGCTCTTTATCCAGCTCTTTTCCGAATCTCTCCACAACTCTTCCGCGATATTCTTTGAAGCTTTTGTCAACTGCTGTATATGCTGCAGCCAGTGCGATGTTCCTCTTTCTGAGAATATTGTTGGATGTGAGAATAGCCGTGATAGATAATCCTCCGAGAATAACCGCCGGTGCATAAACTTTTGCAACTTTCAGGGCTGTCTGAGTGTATACAATAGCAAGATCCTTATTGCCGTCTTCCGGAGTATACTCCTCATCAACTTTATCCGGATTTTCGATCACGTCATGAATGGAATCAATCTTATCTCTGGAATCATCCAGGATATCACCAAGTTTGGTGGTAGCCTTGCAAGCCATTACAGCACTTGCTACCACACCGATTACCCCGGCCACCACAAGGATTTCCGGACTGTGTTTCTGCAGTTTAAATGCCATTCTGTGTGCTGATCTGGAAATAGTGTTCATAAATGCTAATTTTTTCATTATTCGTTCTCCTTTTTAAACTCTTCGATTTCTTTTACTGACATACCATCGATTCCGGCAGACTCATCGGAATCCGTATGCATAAAATATTCTTCTCCCTGCGGATACATATATCTGAACATACAATAGTTTGCAGCATCTGCCAGATACTCTAAGTTACCTGTTTCTTCAAATTTCTGAATACATTTTTTAAGTGATCCGATCGCATCGACATATCCTGATACGAAATTTCTTGAGGCTTTTCCATATTTGAAATATGACTGCACCACAAGATTCTTTCGGACTTCATCGAATCTATTACTATATTCAGTTTTTAAAATAATCTCTTTTGGATCTTCCATAAATCCTCCTTAAATTGGTTCTGCCTTTGGAAGCTTGATCATATAGCCATCCCGAACTCTTGAGATATCAGCTCTGGCCAAGCTTTTCCAACCGTATTTATTGTCTGTGTAGTTGCATGTCATGCCGCACAAATCGTACATATCAGCAACACTGACAACGCCATATCTGTCCATCAACTCATCCATGCTGGCCAACACTTCATCAGCCTCACCTCTAGTGTCAAATACAACGTCATCGAAATCATAGCTCGCTCTTACGGATCTTCTTGAGCTACGACTAGAATTATCAGAATATGATCTATATGACACATAATTTGATGATCCTCGGCTACCGCCCCGTTTGTCGCCATACAGCATCATATCAACTCCGTCTTTCACAATATCCGAGACAGCTTTTTTGATTGCTGGTACCAGCACATCCAGAAAAATATAGGATTTAACGTTAGATACATCCTCTGAGATAAACACGTCCTTGAATTTGCTTACTTCACTTTTCTTTTTTCTTTTGACATTGCCAGTGACAACTTTGTCTACTTTCTTCTCAGCAGCCTCTTTAGCCTCCGCTTTTGCTTTATGGGAATTTGCTCTATAATCCTCCATGAGTTCTCCTCTCTTAATCAACCATCATAATTTTTCCGGGTAGCGTAATTCGTGATCCCGCAATACGGTTATTTCTTTTCTTAAATTGATATGTTAAATTACTTCTTGCTTTCTTTTCGGAAGGAGCCACTGTCTCTCCCTCCCAACTATCAGCAAGAAGAGTGTTAAATTCCATGACCGGACCTTTATAAGTAAATTTAGGCATGATACACTCCTTTCGAATAAAAGAAAAAGAGGAATACCTTGTTATAGGTACTCCCCTGCCGGAATATAAATCTTATTCTTCTGATGCTTCATCAGATTCAGTTTCGTCGACTTCTACATAATCGGAATCAGCTACCACATCTGAATCGTCCTCTCCGCTTCCAGCTCTTGATCCGATCATAAAGGCGGCTACCAAACCCAGTCCAATCACTGCGCCTTTCGCAATGTTCTTTCCGTGTTTTTGTAATCCTTCCTTCGCTTTCGTTCCAAAAGCTTTCAGTTTAGATTCCTTAACTTCTTCAGTGGCTACTTCTGTCTCCGTATTCTCCTCTGTAGTTACCTCAACTTCTTTAACCTCTTCTGCTTTAATTTCTTTCATCTTAATAATCTCCTTTCAGATTTTTATATTCTTTTCATTAAACAATATGTATTTTTCGCGAGTCTACATAAGCTTGGCGAAATCATATCTTGGAGCAACATGATACTCAAGAGTAATACACGGTCGACCATCATTTGCTACCATCGCTCCGTAGCTTATCTCAAGTAAACCATCATCAATGTTCCAGCCAAGTTCGTCCCCCATGTCCGTATTACTCAGACCTATTTCGTTGTAGAAATCATTTAATGCTGCATACATCTCATATACCATGGTTTCATTGATCTTATTGACCGCAGCACGAATTGTCTGAATATCTGACTCAAAATATCGTCCGGAAATACCGTCATAGCAAAGCTGTTTACCAGTTCCGGTGACAATTACTTCGCTTTTGGATACAGGTTTCTCATCCAGATGTTTCTGAGCGACCTTATCACGAATAACTTTTTCTTTCTCCTCTCCAATCTCCTCTACGACTTTCTCTCGGTATTCATTCAGAGCTGTTTCGGACAATTTATAGGCAGTAGCCAATGCAGCGTTTCTCTTTGCATTTACCGAATGAGAGCCGAGTAAACAGGCGATAGACGCAGCACCGCTGATAGCTGCCGGAATATAACATTTCCAAACAATTTTTACGATTTCAGGTTTGGTTAATTTTTCAGATACGGCCCTTACATGAGCATCCTGATGCTCCTCATTCCATGTAGTTGCCTTTTCGAATTTGGCGTCCTCAATGAGCTGTAATGCTTTCGGGGTAGCTTTAACTGCCAAGATTGTTGTGGTGATTCCACTTGCGATTCCTATTCCAAGTAAAATTTCCGGACTGCGTTTTCCGAACCCACGTTTCACTGTTTTAATAAATTTTGTTACAGATTTGTTCATAGTGTCTCCTTTCAAATGAACATAACTTGTATAAAACAAAAATAAGAAGCCCCTCAGGACTCCTTATCTGTTTTCTCGGTAATATACTGTTCAAGTTTTTTATCGATTTCCTCTTTTGACTGTTTATCTGTAGCCCAACTAGCGGCTAATCCACCGATAGCTACTGCGATCCAACCAGCCATTTTGATTAAATCATATTTGGCTTTCATGAGTATACCTCCTTTCCGTTAAAGTCCCTGGGATTCTCGCGAGTCAGTAATACTCGTCATAATTAAGGACCGGTTCGAACGGCATTTCGATAATATAAAATACGGAACCATCGTCAAGTTTTGCCGGAATGTGGTTGAATTCAATCCAGAACATTCCTTCATCCATCGGAGCCCATCCGGCTTCAGCACCCCAATCAGTAGGCTCCAGGCCGAGGAATTCGTACAGTTCGTTTATAACTGCTTCACCTCTGAGAATATAATTTCGATTCAAGTGATATTCTGCCATGAGGACCTGCTCGAGACTTGCTGTAAAGAATCTCTTTGAATATTCATCATACCAGAGAACCGGTTTAGATGAATTCTCCTCCAACGATAAATCGCAAGAACCGCTTAAATATGATGCTTCAATATATACTGTTTTGGACTTCTCCACCGCCAAAGCTTCGATGACTTTCTTATCGGCCTCATCGCCGTATATTTCCTTGAGTTTTCGGCGATAATCTTTGAAACTCTGATCCAATAAGGCATACGCACTGGCCATGGATGACTGAGCTCTTCGATTCAACATCTGTGCTCCGAATATGCACATAACAGTGGCCGAGCCCAGTAAAATCACCGGAATATAAGGCACTGCAGCTGCTTTAACTTTTTCAAGTGCGGTCAAATCTTCGCCTTTCTGAGATTCGGCTTCCCGGATAAGTAACAGTGCTTTTGGTGTGGCTCTCGCCGTTGCGAATGCCGTAGATACCGTTCCCATCGCAGCGAGTATCGTCAGGATCTTTGGTGAGTTTCTCTTGAGTGTCATTTTTACGTTCATACGATTTCTCCTTTCGCGTGAATGAAAACAAATAGTAAAAGAAATAGAACGGGATTCGAACCCGCGATCTCCGGAATAACCGGCGCTCTACCATCGAGCTACCTATTTCTCTCATTAAAGGAAATGATTTTTACGCGAAACCAAAAAGAAAGAGCCCTGGTTAGGACTCATTCTTAGACTTAATATTTCTTTCTTCTAAATCAGAAATCTTGGATATAAGTTTACATTTCCAATTAGCATCATCTTCATTCAATAGTTCTGTAGCATATAATGCTGATACATCATATCCTTTCAATATTCCAAGCATAATTCCTTTTCCAAATATGAACGATGTCTCGGCCACCGCATACAAAACACCACCGATTGCTAATCTTTTAATAAGTACATTCATATCAAGTACCTCCTTTTGAATATTTTGTCGTAATAGTATATGGATACTTCGCGAAAACAAAAGAAAGAGGCCATTGCTGGCCCCTTGATCATACCGAATCATTTACCTCTGTTTAATAACAGATAGATAAATATACCTCCGACAATCGCAATGAGTATATCAGTCATTTTCCTCTTCCTCCTTTGAAAATTTTTCTTTACCTGGATCTACGAAATAATTTTTATAAATCACAAATATGGGTAATAAATACGCGATAATGAATATACAAGTCCATCCTTTCCAATGTCTTTTGATCCATTTAAACTGCGGATTAATAACCATTTCTTTGTAATCCTCAAATGCTTTCTTCATAGTAAATTCCTCCTTCATAATATAATTTTCTCATTATAGGAGCTGTAAAAAGCGCGAAAAATAAAAGAAAGAGTCCTCGTTAGGACTCTTTTCTTCGAATTTCTTTTAAAACCAAAATTCCTTTTTTAGGATTATAACCACGATTTCTATAATGTAAGTCTTTATCATACTTTTTATAAACACTCTCACGTATTTTTCTGCCAGCGTCAGAAAGTAAATATCCGAGCTTCATGAGTATCCTCTCGAAAAAATTCAATTTAATTTCCATAGTTATACCTCCGTAATATTTTAATTTTGTGTTTCATTAAAGGAATTGATATCTGCACGAAAAGCAAGAGCCGTTGCCGACTCCGCTTTGTGATTACTGTCTTTTCCTAATGAAATGCCTGATAATTAATGCTATAATTACAGCACATACGATTACATCGCCAAACACAACAATTCCGGCAGCACCTAAAACCGCTACACAAAGAACCGCCAATATTGCTAATACTACCAATGTAATTAATAAGATTGTAAATAATATCATAACATGATTCCTCCTTTTGAAATTAGTAATCTTTTCATTAGAGGAACTGTTTTCAACGCGAAAAAAAGAAAGAGCCCTGGTCAGGACTCTTCTTCGTCGTAGTTGATACGCGACTCTTCTTTAGGGATTATCGCATCTTCCGCGATTAATATATTTACTCTGTCTTGTGGATAACTGCACAATTCATCAAATATATCATCGTCAATTTCTGCGACTATTCTAATTTTTGTCATATGTATCACTCCTTTCTCGTTATAGGAATTGTATATTGCGCGAAAAAAGAAAGAGCCCTAGATTTCTCTAAAGCCCATCTTTGACTAATTAGTTACAGTTTTCTTCCGCACATTGGACAATATTTTATTTCAGTTGATGTTTCCAAGATACTCTCCCCTGCACATGGAATAAATAAATTCCCGATTAAATATGGTTTTCCATCATAATCTTCATTAACATAGATTTCCATACTCAAGGCATCAGGAATTTCACCTATTCTAATTTGTTTATTGATAATATCTTCATCAGCTACATTGCCCTCGCTATAGTTGCAAAATTTACACATAATAGAACCTCCTTTATTTTTAGTCATAATAGCAATTGTAATTCACGCTAAATATTCCTTCGATCAAAACAGGTTTCCCACCGTTCTCTCTTTAAAGGCTTCATCTTCAAAGCCCACATAATCTGCCTAATACTGGCGGTAGGATATAATCCATCTTTACACTCTCTGGCCCGTTCATCGAAGAACTTTTTGAAACCTTCATGTAAATATAAAACGTCAACCAGCCATGGATCGATTTCGGTCCAATAGGTTGACTTTATTTCCGGAATATAACGCTGCTGAATAACAGCCAGACCCTTTTCTCCAATTTTATATAAAGTACAGTGACTGTATACCGGATGATCACAAATATAAGTCTGTCCATACATGGAGGTGTAATGGTCTGGCTTGTCGTAATGGTATCTCATTTGTTTATTGAGGACCTTCCTCTCCAAACATATCCCGTATCATCATAAAGTTTCTTCGGAGAAATATAATAATTAATCCGACCAAATTTGCTATTCATTTGCTCAATGGAAGTAATTACTCTTCCGTTTCTGGTAGCTCTACCGATGGGTAGATACCCCGTTATAAGACCTGCCCTGACCCAACATGCGTCTTTACCGTATACTTCAGCAACTATTCTGACTGGTACTCCGCCTTTACCAAATTCGATATTTGCCATATGTATTCTCCTTTCGCGTAAAAAGAAAGAGTCTTAACTATTTTAGTCAAGACCCTTCTCTCGAAAATTTAACATTTTACAATATCAATCATAAATGGGTAACTTTTCGTTATTGCTCTCTTAATTCTGTTGAGCTGTTCGTCATTTGCCGTAATGCAGACTCTCATTGGAGCTCCTTCGCTGATTCGAAACGTCTGATCTATAACATCCGCTCCGGACCCTTCGAGGATTCCAATAATACGTCCCATCACATATGGCGATTTCTCAAGCCCATATTTTCGATCTTTCATAACAATAATTTCATAAGTCTTCATAGATGATTCCTCCTTTACGTTTTCTCACAATAGGGATTGTAAAAATGGCGAAACTAAAAAAAGAAGAGCCAATTAAAGCTCTTCCTCTTCTGTCTTTTCGTCATACCGTAATTCAGGGACAACGGAATTGATTATTACTAATGCAAATGTTGATAATCCTGCCATATAGCCCCATACACTAAGCGGATCGCGTAAATATATAATTAATCCAATTATAACTAATGCGATAACCACCTCAATGGCTACTAATATTTTTGTAATCTCAACTTTGTTCATCATAATATATTTCCTCCTTTTAATTAAGTTATTCTTTTCGTTAGAGGAAATGTATTTTTCGCGAATAAAAAGAGCTCATACCATTTCGATATAAGCTCTTTGTATATTCATTTCTTTTGTTTATCGCCATTATCAGACATCGTAAGCATTGATTGAAGCACAATTCCCATCACAGCTATCACACACGTATAACCTACAACACTGGCTCTACCTTCTGCGCCGTTATCTATCACAAACGCAATTGTACCAACAATCCCTAAAACAAATAGCGCAATTACTTTATACTTGATAATATTTCTTCGATATTGGCGTTCTTCTTTTTCTATTTCCAATTCTTTTAAACGAATTAATTTATCAACTTCGGCCTCCTTAATTCTAGCTTCATCCACTTTATGATATGTATGGGTGGTATTTCCGTCATCAAGTATAATCTTAGCTCCGCAGTATTGACAAAAACATTGTTTGTGACCTTCTTCAATACTAATGTCAGCACCGCATTCCGGACATTTTAAAGAGATGATTTTTACCATTTTTCATCAACTCCCGGATACAGTCAGTAATCGCTGGCTTACTCTATTTTGAACATCCAGATAATATTTAAGTTCTTCAGTATTTAAATCAGAATTCCCCATGTCGTCCATTTTCTGTGTGAAATCAGCATATTTTTTCATATATTCGGTATAGTCATTTAACATGGATGCGACATCATCTGAATTCTCATATTTCTCCATAAAATCACAATACTCATTCATGAAGCTTTCATAGCTGTCCAAAAAGTCCTTTACCTCTGGACGAATTCCTGTCGAATCAGCAGTTGTCGTATCGTCTGCTGGAGCTTCTGTTTCTGCGGGTGCTTCTGTTTCAGTAGGCTGTGGTTCGGGAGTCGCGGTCGGATCAGCTACTGGAGTTTCTTCTTTAACAGTATTTGTTGAGCTTGCACCACAACCGGATATAGCTCCTACGCCAACCATAGCGCATAACATAGTCAACATTATTTTCTTTTTCATTATGAATAGCCTCCATTCTTTTCAAGTCTATATGAATATTATACTACTCCTACATAATTGTGTAAACAAAATAAAACAAAGACGCCAAGTTTCCTCAGCGTCCCTGCTCGTCCGTATTTTACTTCTTTGGAAGAAGTTTGTTAATGAAACCACGTCCCATTATAGTAGTGATTGTTCCGGTTTCCTCGAACTTAAATGATTTCAGAGTCCCCCAGATAATTACTGCAGTGGATACAACAGTTTCGCCAATGCTTATAGCATACTTGATTTTCCGATCTGTAGCTTCTGCTTTCATCTGCTGAACTTTAAGATCTGTATCGATTTCTCGTGCATCTCTTTTGAGTTCGTATTCAGTGTTAAGCTTGCTGATCTCGATATGTCTGTCCATAAGCCTGGTAATTCCGTCAACCGCTACCTTATAATCATCCGAACCAAGATTCGTTTTACCCAAAGCTTCGAGTTCCACTTCAAGTTCACTTTTTAATAATTCTTCAATAGTTCCCATTTTAATTCCTCCTTGAATATAAAATAATACGTTTCCGTAATAGGGGCTGTTATTTGTGCGAATCAGATTTATGTAAAATAATCCTGTCTTTATTCACGAGCTTCACATCTTTCGGTAAAGAAACTTTTACTGAATAAAAGCCCTCGTCAACAGATATCTCATCATCTGAATATGGCATAACCGTGAAATACCCATGCCCGGATGTTATCCGAGAAATAATACAAGATCCGATAGACCCCACAATCACTCCACCAAGAAAAATCAAATATGCCATCTTATCTCCTCCTCAGTACAATCACATAAAAGATATTAGTTAAAATTGCTCCAAAAATTGTTCCCAATAGAAAAGTTATACTCATATGTAGCACCCTCCTTTGAATTATTTTTCTGAAATTCCCTCCACCGGAATTTTTCACATTACAAATATAACTTTGTTTCCGGTAACCTGCGTACGGATTCTAACCTAGAATAGCGCTTTGTCTAATCTAGGTTAAAAATAAAAGAAAGAGCCCTTAATAGAACTCTTCCTCGTATTCCTCAGATTTTGCTTTGGCATATAAGCCAATAGAAATACAGTCAACCACAAACATTGCGGTTCCAGCCAGTGGCATTGTGTGTAACAATATTATTGTAAATATCATCATCAATATCACCACTTCTACTTTCACCAGCATCTTTGTGATTTCTTTCCTTTCTTTAATTGACATAATAAAACCTCCTTCAAAATATGTTTTCTTCTCGTAAAAGGGGCTGATTTCTACGCGAAAAATAAAAGACAGAGGCTATGCCCCTATCTTCTCTGCTTTCTCAGTTTCTCTTTGCAAAACGCTTACTTCTTTCTTGAGTTTTTCAACTTCGTAATTTAACTCTTCCGCATAACCAATAAGTTCCTTCATCAGTTCTATAGCTTTCAAATCTCGATCGGATATCAATCCGTCTTCGTTCTTAGCTGATCTGATGGCAGTTAACATAAAATAGTTCATACGTCCTTCGAATTTCATTCTATCCATTTCAATCTCTCCTTTGAAATAAGTTTTTTCATTAAAGTGACTGTAAATTCCACGAATTACGTTGTATAATAATTAGACCAATATATAGGAGGTCCACCATCATGAATGGATATTTCACAGAAAATGAAGACGAGATCATTCAGCTTATTCTTCAGGGTGAAGCAGTTTGCGATTGCGGTGCATTGATGAATTTAGAAGACGATCAATTCGTATGTCCCAACTGCGGTAAAGTCTACGATATCGATGAATATGAGGACGACGGCCCGTATGTCAATCTTGTAGATGGTTGCATACTCGTCGATTCTGAACCGGACATTCCGTCAGGATGCGTTTCATGCGGTGCTCCATATCCGAAATGCAAGACATCCTGCGATAGATTTGACGATTGAAGCTAATCTAGGTTTGTGATATACTATTATTCCAACCAAATCATGAAAGGAGCTTCAGTATGACTAAAGTAGAAATCAACACATTTATTGAAACCATGGAAGAATTCGGTGATATCTGGACCGCAGACCAGGTAGAAGAAGTCTATGGAAATAGCACCCTTAAAGAAGCTATTGCCGATCGCAAATCATCCCACGAAAAAATGGCAGACCTGATTGGTAAGGTTATTAATTGTTAAAAGAAAAATAAGAGGATAGCTGTCCGCCAACAGCCGTCCTCTTACTTTCTCTAGTTGAAAGATGTTACTCTTCTTTGAGTGCATTTATCAGCAGCATGTCAAAGAATGCCCTGTCCTTGGATATAAGAATGAGCTGTCGCTTCTCATCTTCACTCAGATCCATCTCTTTAATTGTCTGGATGGTCTGTTCATCAAGTTTGAAGCTAATCTCCTTCAATTTGTCCTTGGACACCTCTTTGACTGCATCTAATAAAAGTTCGTAATTCATAGTAATTCTCCTTTCTTTTCTTTGTCATAAAATGAGTTGATTTTCACGCGAATTCAATCCCTCATCTTATTTAAAATCCAGAAGAATCTCCTATAGCTTTCGTAATACACATCTTTGCAGCACGGTATATCCATTTTGATTTTTAACACATCGTAGGATAGGCCCTCCGTCACTCCCTTCAGTATGTACTCGGCTAAATCGCTATTCGCTTTTTCAGAAGCGTCCTGTATCATATCCATACGCTTGGAATAGTAGGATTTCATGATAGCTACCCGTTCTGTCGGATTGGATACATGTTTCATTTTTCCGAATGTTACCAAATCAGCAGGTCTGCCAAGCAACCCGTTCATAGCTTCGTACGTTTTCTTCCATATTGGATACTGTAGACAAAAATGCTTGAGTTCGTAATACCGATGTCGTTCTATCCAATACGGATTCTTTTCTGACACTTCAGGTCTGATTATTGTTCCCATGTTTACTTCGTCCTTTCCAAATATAGCCTGTTTCTTCATAAAGTTTCTTCGGGGAAATATAATAATTAATGCGACCAAATTTACTATTCATCTGGTCTATAGAAGTTATTACTTTCCCATTCCTGGTAGCGGTACCTATGCTTAGATAACCGGTAATGATACCCGCACGAACCCAGCAGGCATCTTTACCATACACCCGTGCCGCTACTGCTACTGGTACTGATCCAGGTCCAAATACTACTTCATCCAATATTTTCCCTCCTTTCACGATTATTGTAGGCTAACGGCATCTATTTGTTAAAACAAAGTCAGTGGAAAAATAAAAGAGCATGTATGTCTTCAGACTTTTAATCTTATGATGCAAAACACATAAAAATGTTTTTACTACCGCCGTCTTTTCGCCACCGGTGCATCGTCATTTCGCTTGGATAATCCTCGAATCCAAGTGTATCTGGTGTTATGGTACCTTCCATCACGCCTTGTATGATTTCTTTTTCATAGTGTTTGAACGGGATTAAAGTGTCAGGTATAATTCGATGTATTTCACCACATTGCAGGCATCTATATCTATACACGTAGATCTTTCGTACTTCACCGTACTTACCCTTCACTATTCTTTTAGCTTTATCATAATAGTGTGTCTGTCCTCCGCAATGCGGGCAGATAGGCCCATTATCGTATGTCATATAAACCTCCAAAATATATAATGTAGGAATTGACTATTCCTACACCGTATGATATATAATATAAAGTGAAAATACAATGGAAAGGATTGGTAACGATATGTTGATTAAATGTCCAGAATGTGATTTACAGGTTAGCGATCGTGCTTTTGCGTGTCCCCATTGCGGTTATCCGTTAAAAGAGCAACCCAAACCAGTAAGAAAATCATCAAGGAAAAGACGTCGGCTTCCAAATGGATTCGGTCAAATCAGCGAGCTTAAAGGTCGTAATCTCCGGAAACCATTCCGAGCTATGGTGACTGTGGGTAAAACCCCGAAGGGTAAACCGATATGCAAGCTTCTCAAACCAGAAGCCTTCTTTGAGACTTATAATGATGCTTATGCAGCACTTGTGGAATATAATCGGAATCCATATGATTTGGACGACTCAATGACCATGAGTGAATTATACGAAAAATGGAAAGAGGATTATGTGAACTCTGGTAAAAAGCTGGAATCCTTACGAGCACAATCTTACGCTTGGAGATATTGTGGTCCGCTTTATGACATGATGGTTAAAGAAGTTAGACCTAGGCACATACAAGGCTGTGTAGAAAATGCTTCCGCCATTATAGACGGAATGGAACGCGAAGCTTCAGCTAATACCAAAAATAAAGTCAAATCAGTCCTGAATCTCATGTTCGATTATGCCGTACAACATGAACTCACCGACAAAAATTATTCGCGAATGGTTAAATTACCGATAAGCCTTCAACGTGAATTACGTGAAAAAGAAGAACATCACACCCCATACACAGAAGAAGAAATGATGAAAATATGGAATAGCATAGGAATAGTAGATTATGTAGACATATTACTGATTCAATGTTATTCCGGTTGGAGACCTGGCGAAATTGGCCTCATAAAAATAAAGGATGTTAATTTAGATGATTGGTCATACACCGGAGGTATAAAAACAGAAGCTGGGCGAAATAGAACCGTTCCGATTCATAGCCGTATACGTGAGCTTGTGCGGGAGCGATATAACGAAGCTATAAAAGTCAATCGTGAGTATCTTTTCAATTATAGAGATAAAGAAGGAAGATATTCACAAATTACATACAGACGCTATCAGAGTATCGTAAACAATATAAAAAAAGCATTGAATCTTGACCCCGACCACAAGCCTCATGACGGACGCGCACACTTTGTCACAATGGCTAAAGAGGCAGGGGTTGACGAATACGCTATTAAATATATGGTAGGACATAGTATATCTGATATAACCGAACGTGTTTATACCACTCGCAGTTTCGATTGGTTACGATCTGAAATTGAAAAAATAAAATAGAAAGTATATGATACGAAATATTCATTCATACATTTTAAAAAATATAGGAATGTTTATTCATACATTTTTCATTATCTTTTCTATAGTGTAGGAATAAAAATATACGAATAATGTACGAACGGTTCAAAATTATTCGATTCCTACCACATCTATAAATTCTAATACACCTTTTAAATACTAGATTTTCTCTCCCACTTGATTTTTCAACACAATGACTGCGGGTGTGATTCCGGATGTGGCAATAACTGCGGATGTAATAACAACGGCTGCGGATGCGGCAATAACTGTGGCTGTGGCGGATGGGGAACTTCCCTGTTTGGCGGCGGAAACAGCTGCTCCTGCATTCTCTGGATCATCTGCCTTCTGTGCTGCGGCGGCAATAACGGATGCGGTAATAACAATGGCTGTTGCAATGACAGCTGCTGGATCATCATCCTTCTTCTGCTCTGCTGCGGAAATAATGGATGTGGCTGCAACAACTGCTGTTAAAAAGATTCGCAGAAAGGGCAGAGGTTACTTCCTCTGCCCTTTCTGCCGGTGTTTTTTTGCGGCTTCCTGTTTCTTCTTTTTTTCTTCCAGACACTTCAGATCTATCTCATAAAAAGCATTCCCATCAATCACAAGCCTTTGCTTTTTTTCTGATTCCATAGTTTTCTCCCGAAAATAAATTCTTCCATTTATAATATGAAACTTTTTGTATTTCTGTCATATTCTTTCACGAAGAAACATAGATTTCATGAAAAAGGACTTTTTTATGGAACAGGATTTTGTTGCCAGAACTGCACTTGATGAGATGGTAGAAAGTGACCGGAATCAAATGCTGAAAGCCATGATTCCATATTTACCTGCCTCTGGCCAGCAGTTTCTGTCTATGTATGCAAAAACTCAGGAATTGATCAATACCATGACCCTCTTCAAAAATCGCAAAAATTATCCGGATATGCAGGCAGCCAGTCTTTCCATGTCTGATCCGATGGAAATACTTCAGGATATCCGAAGATGCTGCGGTGGTGAAAAACGCAGACAGATCGACCAGATTACAAATCTTATAGCTGTCATGCAAATGATAAAAATTATGAATGAGGAACCGTCAGGAGGTGAAAATCCATGAGTGATGACTGGAAAAACAATCCAAAGCTTTCCCAAATGGATCCGCAGAAACTTTCCATGCTTCAGAATCTGGCTGATCAGGGACTTGGGAAAAATCCTTCTGAACTGATGCCGTTTATTATGGGCGCAGCTTCTCAGGAAAAAAATGCGGGATTAAATTTTAGCTCTGATGAAATCTCTGCGATTATTGAAGTGCTTAAGATAGGAAAAAGTCCCACGGAAATCGCCCGGCTTGACCGTATTGTAAATCTGATGAAAATGATACGCCATTAACAACCCTGTGATCCCGGAACAGCGCCTTTTCTGTTCCGGGAATTTTCTGTCTTATATTCCTTTTCCCATCTGTCTGAATATAATCTGCAAAAATCCGACATATCTATAGATTCTATCGCATAATTCATAGAACATATTCTCTATTTTTGTGATATTTTTTTATCATTTTCACTTCCTTCTTATATCAGTATATGGTATACTTGTCCATGAAATGAATGATATGCAAAATAGGACTTTATGCGTCAAGTGTTTGGCGAATGGGGAGTTGTCGCCAGAACGAAAAGTACGT
>OLNH01000143.1_pt1 | contig 71994 bp, 70 predicted proteins | sample 1643101 | NCBI WGS metagenome assembly OLNH01 (sample SAMEA3136758, study PRJEB25190) | human gut metagenome | biome: human gut; feature: human-associated habitat; material: faeces | place: Austria | collected 2013 | reverse complement strand
TGAAAGAAAAGATAGAGAGATTCAACCAAGATGAACAGTTAAGAGACATGGCATACAAAAGAAGCTTAAATCGCTGGGCGAATGAACGAGATAAACAGGACATGTATGAAAAAGGAAAAGAAGAAGGAATTAAACAAGAAAAGTACAACTTAATTAAACAATTATTTAATAAATATTATCCTAAAGAAGATGATAGTATTTTAGAGAATTTAAATAGTGAACAATATGATAAGATATTTGAAATGATCTTAGATAATCAAAGTATTGAAGAAATCAAAAAATTTTTAAAATAATATTTATTAATGAGACTATTTAAGTCAATGTTATATAAATAAAAAACCAGAAGAAATATTTGATATGACTTCTGGTATTATTTTGATTTAATGATATTGGTAAAAATTTCTATTTTGCTTTTTTAATTGCTTCAAATTGATTTAATAAGTTTTCAAAATAATTAAAAGCATCTTCATATATTTGATCATCTAGCGGATCAACACCGGCTTTTTTCAATAAATCTACCGGTGAAGCACTACCACCTGATTTTAAGAAACTCAAATAATTATCAACTTGATTTTGATCACCTTTTAAAATTCGATTAACAATTGCTAGGGCAACAGTCATTCCTAAAGTATATTTATAAACATAATAATTGTAATAGAAATGAGGAACATAATAACATGACCATCCAACTAATTCATCCATTACTACATCATCACCATAATATTCTTGATTTAATTTAGCATATAAATCAGTAATAACTTTAGAAGATAAAGCCTCATTGTTTTCAGCCATTGTATGTAATTTATATTCAAAATCAGCAAACATTGGTTGTCTAAAAATCAAACCAACACAGTTTTCTAATTGTTCATAAATAAAATATGCTTTTTCCTGATCGTCTTTAGCATTATTGATCATATAATTAATTAACAATGTTTCATTAACTGTAGAAGCAACTTCAGCTACAAAAATACGATAACCAGCATTTACTGATTCTTGATAATGATTAGATAAATATGAATGAACACTATGACCAAGTTCATGAATTAAAGTTGATAAAGAATTATAATCTCCAATAAAATTCATTAAAATAAATGGATTAGTATCATAACTACCACTAGAATAAGCTCCAATTCTTTTATTTGGAGTTGGATAATAATCAATCCAACGTTCACTTCTTGCTTTATTTATAATTTCTAAATATTCTTTACCAAAAGGTTTTAAACATTCATTAATGATTTCAAAGCATTGATCGATCGTATATTCTTTTTTTATTGATGAGACTAAAGGAATATTTAAATCATAATTATAAAGATTCTTTTTATTTAAAAGTTCTTTTTTTAAGCGATTATAGCGATGGAATAAATAACGATATTTAACATTAGCGCTATTTAAAACCTTAAAAAATAAATCACTTGGAACATCATCATCAAATACACTTGCTTCAAGTGAGTTATCAAATTTTCTTACATTAGCATAAAAAGCATCTTTTTTCATTGTACCTGCTAATGTTTGAGCAAAAACATTTTCAAATCGTTTATATTCTTTAAAGAAATTAGTATATGCAGTTTTTCGAACTTTATCATCTTTGCTCTTTAAAAATTGATTTAAAGTGGCATTATTCAAAGTTTTCATTTCCCCATTTTCTTCAACATCTTCATATTCAAGACGAAGTGCATCAAAAACTTGACTAGAAATATCAGCAATACTATCAGCCTTAGCTAAAAGTTCTTCTTGTTCTTTTGGTAAAATATGTTCTTTATAAGATAATAAAGAATTTATTTTATATGCATATTTTTCTAATTTTGGATCTTTAATATATTCTAAAACTTTTGCTTCGTTTTCAATCAATTCATTATCAATAAAAGATATTTGAATCGAAGAAGCTTCTAAAACACCAATTGTAGAAGCCATCATAGTTTGATACTCTTGATTATTTGGTTCAACATCACAGTTTAAATGTGCAAAACAATATAACTTATTTACAAGTCTTTCAACAGTATCTTTTGTTGATAAAAAATTATAAAAACTATCAATACTACTACATATTTTTCCTTTATAACTAACTAAATCATTGATCAATGATTTAGCTTTTTCTAAATCTTGATAAAATGTATCATGATTATCATAGATGGTAGATAAATCCCATTTATCTTTTATATCAATTTTTTCTCTTTCCATACATTTTTCTCCTTATATAAAATAAAAACCCTATCAATTAGATAGAGTTTACTAATTTAGCTAATCTTGATTTTTGTCTGCTAGCATAGTTTTTATGATGAATTCCTTTTGAAACAGAAGCATCTAATTTTGATGCAACAATGTTATAAGCTTCAACTGCTCCATCTTTATTTCCAGCTTCAACTTCAGCTAATACTTTTTTAATTGCAGTTTTTAATGCTGATTTATAAGAAGCATTTTTTGCTCTTTTTAAGTTATCGTTTTTATAACGTTTAATTTGTTGTTTCATATTTGCCATGATCTTTCACCTCGCTTTATTCTTGCCTCTACATTATATATAAATAATTGATTAAAATCAACTTTTTTTTGAATTAGAGATGATAAATTAAAGAAAAATGTATTAAATATGGATAAATGGAGATATTTATGGTAGGTGATAAGATGAATTTTAATAATATACGTAGTGATTTAGCTGGTGAATCATTAGATCAATTAGAAAGTGGAAAACATTATAATAAAGAAGAATATGTAAATGATGGAATCAAAGTTGAAAAAATAACAATTTTAAAAGAACATCAAAGTATCAATCAAGGTATTGGTACATATGTTGAAATAAGTTTTAAAAATTATTTAAATCAACAAAATATAGTCAATGAAGTAGTTAATAATTTAAAACCATTAATTGATAAAATAGATTATCCTAAAATACTAATGGTTGGTTTAGGTAATCGCTTTTTAACAAACGATGCAATTGGACCTAGAGTATTAAGAGATTTAAAAATAACCCATTATCTTGATGATGAAGATAAGTTATTAAATCATTATTATGATATTTTAGCCATAGCTCCAGGGGTAAAAGTACAAACCGGAATGGAATCTAGTGAAATTGTAAAAGCTTTAGTTGAGCGTGAAAAGATTGATTTAGTAATTGTCGTTGATGCTTTATGTGCTAAAAATTATCATAAATTAGCTCATGTAATTCAAATTAATGATGTAGGAATTAGTCCTGGTAGTGGAATTGGTAATCATCGTAAAGCAATTACTAAAGAAACGATTGGAGCAAATGTTATTGCAATTGGAGTACCTACTGTAATTTATGCTAGTAGTTTAGTTAGGGATGTATTGAATTATACAATGGAGTATTTTGGTGATAGCTTGAATCCTGTAAATAAGTTAAAAGTTGGTAAACGTGATAGTTATAAGGGGAGTTTAAATGAAAGTCAAAAAGAGATGATGTTAGGACAAATTGGAAAACTTAATAGTAATGAATTGGATTTGTTATTTAATGAAGTATTGAATCCAATTGATTGTAATTTTGTTTTAAGTGATAAGCAAATTGATGAACAATGTGAGGTTATGTCTAAAATAATAAGTAAAAGTATTAATGCGTTAAGGTACTAATTACTACATTTCACGCATACAATTAGTTGTATAGTATAGTGGGTGATGTAGATGAGACTAAAAAATACTTTTTTAATTTTATTGAAATTAGTTGTAATTGTTGGTTTGATTGTTTATTTACCTAGTAAAGTGTCTTCTCCTTCAAAGGCACAAGTTATTAATGCAATTGATAATTCTAATCAGGTAACAGCAAGTTATCAAAATATGGAATCTAAAGTTGTAAAAGATAAAAAGATTCATATCTATAATACTCATCAAGGTGAGGAGTATGATGGATATAATGTTGTTTTAGGAGCAAATTATTTAAAAGATTGTTTAAGTAGTCAAGGATATCAATGCGATGTTGAATCTAATGATTTTGAAGGATATAAGGCTGTTCATAATATTGCCTATAATAAATCATATAGTGTTTCAAAAATGTATTTGGAACAAAGTATTCAAAGTAATGGTGGATATGATTTAATTATTGATTTTCATCGTGATTCAATATCTAAAGAATTATCGACAATTAATCATAATGGTAAATCGTATGCTAAAATTATGTTTGTTGTTGGTAAAAGTAGTGGTAAATTTGATGCCGTTAATCAGTTATCACAACAATTATCTGATATTGCTAATACAATTGTTCCTAAAATAAGTCGAGGTGTTTATGTAAAACAATCTCATTATAATCAAGGAACAAGTGATAATATGGTTTTAATTGAAGTAGGAGCCCAAAGTAACACTAAAGAAGAAATCCAAGCTACAGTAGAAGTTATTGCTAGTGCAATAGGGAAATATTTAGGATAATGAAAAGTTTTTTAATTGATTTGTGTTTAGTTGGTTTGCTTTTGTTTTTAATTAATGGATTATTTGGTGATTACGGGATTCAAAAAGCCATGTTTGAACAAAATATCGTACAATTTGAAGAAGAAATAAAGGAACATCAGCCAATTACAACTGATTATGGAACTACTAATGATAATGAAGAAAACACATTATCATTAGTAGTAAAAAAAATTAGTGATATTTGTATTAAAATAATTGAGACTTTAGTATTGATTATTTCTAATATTATTAGTACACTTTTATAAGAAAGTGGTGATTAAATGGAAAATGTAAAAATATTATTTATGGGTACTGCAAGTTTTTCTAGCTGTGTACTAGAAAAACTTTTAGAAACTAATTATAACGTTATTGCAGTAGTAACTCAGCCTGATCGCTTAGTTGGTCGAAAAAAAATATTAACAATGCCTGAGGTTAAAGAGATAGCTTTAAAACATGATATTCCAGTATATCAACCTCAAAAGATAAAAAATGATTATCAAGATTTATTAGATTTAAAGCCTGATCTAGTAATTACGGCAGCTTATGGACAAATGATTCCTGAAGCAATTTTAAACTTACCTAAATTAGGATGTATTAATGTTCATGCTTCCTTGTTACCAAAATATCGTGGTGGAGCTCCAGTTCACTATGCAATCATTAATGGTGAAGAGGTTACTGGAGTAACAATTATGTATATGGTTAAAAAGATGGATGCTGGAAATATTATTAGTCAAGAAGAAGTTAAAATTGCACCTGATGAAACAACTGGGGAGTTATATGATCGTTTAAGTAATGTTGGGGCTAAGTTATTAATTGAAACATTACCAAGTATTATTAATAAAACTAATGCTTCAATTGAACAAGATGAAAACTTAGTTACATATGCACCAGTAATTAGACATGAACAAGAAAAGATTGATTTTAACCAATCAGCTAAACAAGTTTATAATCATGTTAGAGGATTGAATCCATGGCCAGGAGCTTATACTGTTTATCAAGATAAAGTAGTTAAAATTTGGGCGGGTTCAATACATAATTGCCAAAATGCAACAAAACATCATGGTCATCAAGAAAATGGAACGATTGTTAAAATTTTTAAAGATGCGATTGGTGTAAAAACAGGTGATGGAATTTATTTAATTACGGAATTACAAATTGCTGGTAAAAAAAGAATGCTTGTAAAAGATTATTTAAATGGTAATAATATTTTTAAAGTAGATACTAAATTTGATTAATGGTACAACAATTTGTTGTACCATTATTTTTAGGAGGAATTGATTATGACAATGGTAGAAATAATAGAGTTAAAGAAAAATAATCATGTCTTAACAAAAGAACAAATTCATTTTGTTATTGATGGGTATTGTAATAATAAGATCCCTGATTATCAAATGAGTGCTTTTTTAATGACAATATGTTTTAATGGATTATCTAAACAAGAAATATTTTTATTAACTGATGAAATGATCAATAGTGGTAAAATAATGGATTTAAGCAAGATTAAAGGAATTAAAGTAGATAAACATTCTACTGGTGGTGTTGGTGATAAAACAACATTAGTAGTTGGACCATTAGTAGCAGCTTGTAATGTTCCTGTAGCTAAAATGTCTGGGCGTGGTTTAGGACATACAGGTGGAACGCTTGATAAATTAGAAGCTATTCCTGGTTTTGATATTCATCTAGATGAAAGTGATTTTATTAAACAAGTCAACGAAATCCAACTTGCCATAATTGGTCAAAGTAAAGAATTGGCGCTTGCTGATCAAAAAATATATGCTCTTAGGGATGTAACAGCTACAGTTGATTGTATGCCTTTAATTGCTTCTTCAATTATGTCAAAGAAGATTGCTTCAGGTAGTGATGCAATTTTATTAGATGTAAAATATGGAAATGGTGCTTTTATGAAAAATATTGATGAAGCTGAAAAATTAGCTCAAACAATGATTGAAATTGGTAAGTATTTTAATAAAGATACAAGAGCAATTATTTCTAATATGGATCAGCCTTTAGGTAATACAATTGGTAATAGTTTAGAAGTTATTGAAGCTATTAATACTTTAAAGGGAAAAGGACCTAAGGATTTATTAGAATTATGTTTAAAAACCGCTAGTTTAATGCTTCTTCAAGCAAAAAGATGTAAAGATGAAGTTGAAGCAATGGCATTATTAAAAGAAGTTCTTGAAAGTGGAAAAGCTTTAAATAAATTAAAAGAAATGGTTAGTTATCAACATGGCGATGTTAGGTATATCGATAATCCTGATTTATTTAAATTAGCCAAAAATATTATTCCTATTAAAGCTAAAACAAATGGATATGTAAAAAAATTAGATGCTAAAGCTTTAGGAATCATTTCAATGAAACTAGGTGGTGGTCGATTAACTAAAGATGATGTAATTGATCATAGTGTAGGAATTGTTTTAAATAAAAAAATAGGTGACAAATGTAGTTGTAACGATGTTTTAGCTTATTTGTATGTAAATAAAGAAATTGAAGAAACATTAATTGATGAAGTATATAATGCCTATCAAATAGTTTGATTTTTTAACAAAAAAGCGATACTAATTGAAAAAATCCTTGTATAATATAACTGTGGGAGGTTAAAAATGGGAAAATATTTATTTTTTGATATTGATGGTACATTAATTAGTAAAAAGACTATTAAAGAAATCAAACAGACATGTAAAAATAGTCATAAAGCTTTTAAATGTATAAAAGCACCAATATCAATTATAAAAGATGTAAATAATATTGGATTTAATGATATTATTGCATCGACTGGTAGTTTTGGTGATGAATATGTTTTGGAAAATTATATTAATCAAACGCCAGGAATTCGTGAGTTTTTTAATATCGATATTTTTTCAAGAGATACTGATAGTTATATTAATGGTAAGATTATTCGAAAGGGTTGCACTAAGAAAGATGCAATAAAAAAAGATTCAATTGCATTTGGTGATAGTATGAATAACTATCAAATGATTAAAATAACTGGTTATGGAGTTGTTTTACACTTGGCTTTTGATAAATTAAAGACAATAGCTGATAGTACATTTGATAAGCCGGATATGATGGGATTTATATAAGTATGAAAGAATTCAAACTAAGATAAATTGGAGATAAAATTTGTCAGTTGGACTAATCTTGAAACAAATTAGAAAATTAAAAAATATTTCACAAAAAGATATTGCTGAAATATTGAATGTTAGTGTAAGTTCAATCTATCGTTTTGAAAATGGTGGAAAAATCAGTTTTGATAATTATCTTAAGTATTGTGTGTATTTAGAGGTATTTCCATATATACCTTTGATCATATGTAATAATGATAAATTATTGCTTTTATATCATAAAATCTATCAATCTAATTTAAATAGAGAAATGAAAGATTTAATTTTATCAATACTTGTTCAGGAGTTAAGTGAAGGAATATTACAACACGTTGAACAAATATTCTTTAAACTAGATGCAAAAATTATGGACGATAAGATCAAGATAATTTAATGTAGTGAGATATTTATATGAGATAATAATGAGAAATAATTAATAAAATTATTTCTTTTTTTATAAAAAATTACGTTATTAAAAACGATGATATACCTAAATATAAATTGATGGTTAGCTAAAAAAGATATAGATTATAATAAAGAGACAATATTTATCCAAAATTATTTATATCAAGATGAAGATGTTTTGTGGAAAGAAAAATCTAAAAAAGATAATTTTCTAGTAAAGATAGGCAAAATTATTTTTATTTTGGTTTGACATGTATTTTGTTTTTTTTTAAAAGTATGATAATAATGGCTGAACCACTACTAGCTTTTGTAGTATTTAGAATATTATTTGTGTCAATCGGTTATTACTTATATATGTTGGATTTTTTAAAAGAGCATTGATAAGGGATAAGACGATTTATATTGTGATAGATTAGAAGTTGATTATTAAAGAGGGAAATGATATTGAAATGTATTAAGCAAATGAGTTACTACCGATGAAGATACAAATGTATAAAATAGAACGATTTATTTTTTATCATCTTCCTACCGTAAGTATCGCGGTTACTTTTATTATACCCACTGTATTCTTGAAAATCTTCCAAATATAATGATACTTTAAATTGAATAAAAGAAGGGGCGAAGTAATTAATAAGTATTTGTAAAAACCGTCAATCTTTTATGATATATTGACGGTTTAAGATATTTAAAAATTTATGTTAAAGAAAACTAAAATAGTTTCTTTTTTTATATCAATTAAAATAATAATTTAAATGTTTTAATTAATTTAGAAAAATAAGTAGCTTTTTCAACATCATTATCACTATATAAATTATAACTAGTAATTTCTTTGCCATCACATAATACAGTTAAAGTAGCTACTATATCACCTTTTTTTACTGGCAACAAATTATCTTTATAAACAATCTTAGTTGTATATTTTTGATCATTAGCTTTTGCTTTAATATAAGCAACATCTTCTTTACAAACAACATTGATAGTTAAATTATCCATTTTGTCTACAACATGTTTTTCAATTACACTATCTTTTTTATAAATAATTTCACGTTTATAATTATTAAACCCATAATCAAGTAAATTACACATTTCCTCATTTCTTGTTTTAGGTTCACTTTCTTTCATTACTACACCAACTAATCTTTGTCCATCACGTTTAGCAGTAGTTACAAGACAGTATCCAGCTTCTTTAGTATATCCTGTTTTTAAACCATCAACCCCATCATATAACTTTAATAATTTATTTGTATTTACAAGCCAAAAGCTTTGTTTAGTATCTTCTCTTATATAACTATCATATAGAGAAGTAACACTTAATAACTTATCGCCACCTATTTTAATTAAATATGAAGCCATCATGGCAAGATCATAGGGGCATGTATAATGATTATTATCATGTAAGCCAGTAACATTTTCAAAATGAGTATTTTTTAAATTAAGTTCTTTGGCCTTTTGGTTCATCATTTCAACAAATTTATTAGTACTTCCCGCAATATATTCACTTACTGCAACACTGGCATCATTAGCACTTGCAATAGCAATTGATTTAAACATATCTTCTAATGACATGCTTTCGCCTTCTTCTAAATAAACTTGAGAGCCACCCATGCTAGCAGCATATTTAGATGTGGTTACTTGATCTTCAAAAGATATTTTTTTATTATTTATTGCTTCAAACATAATGATCATGGTCATTATTTTAGTAGTTGATGCGGGAAATAGTTTTTTATCAGCGTTTTTATCATAAAGAATTTGTTTAGAATCAGCATCGATTAATATAGCACCACTTGCATTAGGGGTAATGTCATTTTCGATTGCTTGAAGATTAGTTATTGGTAATAAGCTGATGATTAATAGAAATATTAATATTTTTTTTATCAATTTAATCGCCTCAGTAATTAATATGTCCAAGTTTGATAAAAATACATATATGATTGATGATAAAAATATTTTTATTGTAGTTAATATTCTAGTTTTGTCGAAAGCATTTATTCATGATTTTAAAAGTTGTATGATAACTTCGAGGAGATGAGAAAATGGAAAATAAGATAGAATATAAGATTTTAGATGATAAAATTATTGTCTATTTTTATGGTGAATTAAGTAGTAGTAATGTTAGTAAATATCGTAATTTAATAAATAACATTTTAGATAAAAGTAGTGGTGTTGTTTATTTTGATTTTTTACATACAAGTTTTATTGATAGTTCAGGAATTGGTTTAGTTCTAGGACGCTATAATCAATTAAAAAATGAAAATCGAAAATTAGTTCTTGCTAATTTAAGCAAAACAGCATACAAAGTTTTTGAATTGTCGGGAATGTTTGCGCTGATGGAATATGTAGAGGGGGTAAAAGAATAATGAATCAAATGGAACTTAGTTTTAGTGCAAAAATAGAAAATGAATCTTTTGCAAGAACTAGTGTAGGAGCATTTATTGCAACGATGAATCCAACTGTTGATGAAGTTGCTGAAGTAAAGACAATTATTAGTGAGGGAGTCAGTAATGCAATTATTCATGGTTATCAAAATGATGGTGAAAGCAAAGTAGTTGTAAAAGTTCAAATTGAGGAAAATAGAACGATAAAAATAATTATTCAAGATTATGGTAAAGGAATTGAAGATGTTGAAATGGCAAGAGTCCCAATGTACAGTTCATTAAAAGAGATTGAACATGCGGGGATGGGCTTAACAATTATTGAGGCTTTATGTGATAGTTTGGAAATTCATTCAACACTTAATTTAGGAACAAAACTAACTATTAAAAAAAGATTGAAAGATTCTAACATTGGCTAAGACAAATACAATTGAACTAATTGAAAAAGCAAGATGTGGGGATGAAATTGCTAAAGAATTAGTTGTTAATCAAAATTTAGGATTAGTTTGGTCAATCGTGCATCGTTTTAAAAATAATTACTATGATAAAGAAGATTTGTTTCAAATTGGCTGTATTGGTTTGATGAAAGCAATTAATAATTTTGATACTAATTATGGAGTACAGTTTTCAACATACGCAGTACCAATTATTATGGGTGAAATAAAAAGGTATTTTAGAGATGATGGAACGATTAAAGTAAGTCGTTCGTTAAAAGAATTGAATTTAAAAATTAATAAAGTAAAAGAGTTGTTAATTAATCAAACCGGTCAAGATCCTACTGTTGAGGCAATTGCTAAGTATTTAAATATCGATGTTCAAGATGTAGTGGAGGCAATTGATTCATCATATTATCCTACTTCATTAAGTGAACCAATTTATGAAAAAGATGGTTCATCGATTTCAATGGAAGAGCGAGTAGAGGATAAGCATAATAAGATGTGGTTTGAAAAAATTGCTTTAAAAATGGAAATTGATAAACTAGATGAAAAAGAAAAATTAATTTTATATTTACGCTATCAATTAGATTTTAATCAAGAAAAAGTAGCTAAACGTCTAAATATTTCACAAGTACAGGTTTCTCGTTTAGAAAAGAAAATTATTGCAAAGTTACGTAGTCACTTGAATGAATAATAAAACATGTTATAATGTTTATCAGGTGATAATATGGATGAAGTTAAACAAAGTAAAAAAAGTATTTTATTAGATTATTTAAAAGTTATTGTAATAACTTTAATAGTTACTTATGGGGTATTATATTTTGTTCAAATTTCAAAAGTGTATGGAACATCAATGCTTCCTACATATCATGAAGGAAATATAGTATTAGTAGATAAAGTTTTTTATAAGCACAGTGAACCAAAAAGAAATGATATTGTTGTCGTTGATTATAAAGATGCCAATATGAAAGAAACTTTTATTATTAAAAGAGTTGTTGGAATTGGTGGCGATCATATTGAAATTGAAGACAATGAGTTATATTTAAATGGTGAGTTGTTAGAGGAAGATTATATTAACGGTGCCATGATTAATTCTGAAGATATGGTTGTAGATGTTCCTGAAGGTAAGGTTTTTGTTATGGGTGATAACCGTAATAATAGTCTAGATTCAAGAAAATTAGGTTATTTTGATTTTGATGAAGATGTAATTGGAAGGGTATTTTTTACGGTACCACTTACTTAAAACAGGTTTAACTACCTGTTTTTTTTATAGAATAATGGAGGTAAATATGACATTACAGCAATTAAAATATGTAATTGAAGTAGCAAAAGCAAAATCGATAAGTGAAGCAGCAAAAAAATTATTTATTTCACAGCCAAGTCTTACAAATGCAATCAAAGAATTAGAAAAGGAAATGAATATTACTATTTTTTTACGTACTAATAAAGGTATTTTAATTTCTAAAGAAGGAGAGATTTTTTTAGGATATGCTCGTCAAGTATTAGAACAGGCATATCTTTTGGAAGAAAAGTATTTAAAACAAGATAAACTTAAACAGCAGTTCTGTGTTTCTACTCAACATTATTCTTTTGCAGTAAATGCCTTTGTTGATATTATTAAAGAATATGGTCACGATGAATATGATTTTAGTTTAAGAGAAACACAAACATATGAAATTATTGAAGATGTTACAAGGATGAAAAGTGAAATTGGGGTATTGTATATAAATGATTTTAATAAATTAGTTATTCAAAAAATATTAAAGGAACATAATTTGATCTTTCATAGCTTAATTGTGGTAAAGCCACATATTTTTATAAGTAGTAAAAATCCCCTTGCTAAAAAGAAAAAAGTAACTATGGAAGAGTTGCGATTATATCCTTATTTATCATTTGAACAAGGTGAACATAATTCTTTTTATTACTCTGAAGAAATATTTAGTTCTGTAGTTCGTTATAAAAATATTCGTGTACGTGATCGGGCAACTTTATTTAATTTGTTAATAGGATTAAATGGTTATACAGTATGTAGTGGCATTATTGATGAAAATCTTAATGGTAAGGATATTGTTGCTGTTGCTCTTGATAAAGAAGGTGAAATGAATATTGGGTATATAACACGTAAAGATAGTCTTACTAGTGATTTAGCTAATGCTTATATTGAAGCTTTAAAACAACATGTTAATAAATAATTATTTGCTATAGCTAAAAACTATAACAAACAATTAATTTATTGTATTTTACATTAAGAAAATATGAGTATTATAATAAATGCCATAGAATATAGAAATAGGAGATAGAATATGGCAAAATTAAATGTACCGTTTAGATATGATTATGTAGGAAGTTTTTTACGTCCAGAACGTTTAAAACAAGCTAGAAAAGATTTTGAAAATAATATTATTACAAAAAAAGAATTAGAAAAGATTGAAAATGAAGAGATAACTAATTTAATCAAGGATCAAAAAGCATTAGGCTATCATGTTATTTGTGATGGTGAATTTAGAAGAAGTTATTGGCATCTTGATTTTATGTGGGGATTTAAGGGTATTGAACATATTGAACTAGATCATGGTTATTTTTTTCATGGTGAAGAAACTACTCATGGGTCAATTAAAGTAGTTAAAAAAATCAGTGGTGAAGATCATCCCTTTATTGACCATTTTAAATTTGTAAAACAATTTGAGGATGAAAATACCGTTGCAAGACAAACTATTCCGGCTCCAGCACAATTACTTGCAGAATTATTTAGAGAAGATAATGGCAAACAAACTCAATTAATTTACCCAGATTTTGAAGAGCTGATCCAAGATATTGTAAAAGCATATCGAACTGTTATAGAGGATTTATATATTGCAGGTTGTCGAAATATTCAATTTGACGATTGTACTTGGGGAATGTTTTGCGATCAAAAATATTGGCAAAGTAGACAAGGTGAAAATATAACGATAGAACAAGAAGCAAATAAATATTTATGCTTAAACAATCTTGTACTTGAAAATTTACCTGATGATTTAATTGTAACTACTCATGTATGTCGTGGAAATTATCATTCAACTTGGGCATCATCAGGAGGATATGAACCGATAGCCCCTTATTTATTTGCAAATGAAAAAGTATCAGCATATTATCTTGAATTTGATGATGAACGTTCAGGTAATTTTGAACCACTTCGTTTTATTCCAAATGATAAAAAAGTAGTTCTTGGACTTGTCACTACAAAATTACCAACTTTAGAAGATAAAGAAGTTATTAAACAAAGAATTTATGAAGCTAGTAAATATGTTAGTCTTGATCGTCTTTATTTAAGTCCTCAATGTGGCTTTGCTTCTTGTGAAATAGGAAATAAGCTAACTAAACAACAACAGTGGGATAAACTTAAATTAGTAAAAGAAATTGCAAAGGAAGTATGGAATGAACAGTAATTATTAAGTAATATATTATATGTTTAGAAAATTTAGATGTTTTTTACAGAAAATCTAATACTGACAATAAAATTAACTATATTTGTTGAAATAAAATTGTTAAGAGGGTATACTAGGGGGAGTAGGATTGTTACTTTAATTAGGCAAGACCAAATAAAATCATGTTTAAGACATGATTTATTTGGTCTTTTATTTTTTTAAACAAATCTACTAATTTTAGGAAAAGGGGAAAGAAGGATGAAAAAATTATTAAAGGTTTTTTTAGTAGTTATGATGCTTTTAGCGATAGTTACACCAAAGGCATTAACTGCAAAAGAAATAACATCAAATGAAAATGATTATGGAACAAATTATTATTTGGATTCTAATATCAACAAAAAAGATGGTGATGGGTTAACACCAGAAAATGCTTTTGATAGTTTAGAAGACATTAATTCAAAAACTTTTCAACCAGGTGATAAAATTTTAATCAAAGCTGGTTCAAAATTCACTGGAACCTTATGGCCAAAAGGGTCAGGGTGTGCTGGATATCCAATTGTTATTGATATGTATGGCAATGGAAACAAACCTGTGATTGATGGAAATGGTAGTTATTTTATGCCACAGATTAAAGATTGGAAAGGACCATTTGTTGGCGAAGATGGTAGTCAAATTGGTGCTGCAGTTTATTTGTATAATCAAGAATATATTGAAATTAATAATTTAGATATTAAAAATTATGGTGATAATGTAAATCGTGATCGAAGTGGAATTAGAATTGAGGGATATGATTATGGTGTAATTAATCATATTTATATTCGTAATTGTAATATTCATGATGTACGAGGATATAATGGACAAGATGATATTTATCCAGTAGTACCAACTAATGAAGATGGTAGTCCATTAGATGGTTATGTAGGTGGTGATCCTAATAATCCAAATACATCAAATACTTTTTGGGGAGCTCGTACTACACATCGTACTGGGGGTATAAATTTAGTTACTTATACTGCTAGACATCCAGAAAAAGCAAATGATTTTAATGTAATTGTTCAGGATTTAGATGAATCAAAAAAAATTACACGTTTTAATGATATTTTAATTGAAAATAATACAATAGAAAATTGTCAAGCAAATGGAATCACAACTACTAATGTAAAAGGAACATTAGATGATGTTGACTTTAGACACACAAATGTAGTGATCCGCGGTAACTATATTCATAACGTTACTCGTGCAGGAATTATTCCATTATATACAAGTAATGTTTTAGTAGAATATAATAAGGTTGATACTTTCCAAAGTACAACTGAAGGATACGGTTGTGGTATTTGGTGTGACCGTGCAAATGGTATGATTTTTCAATACAATGAAGTATGTAATGGTCAAAATGGTTATGACGGGATGGCATTTAATTTAGATGATATGACTAGAGATGGAATTGTTCAATATAACTATACTCATGATAACTATGGTGGTGGTTATATGTTACATGTTCGTCAAAAATCATATAATCGTAATAATACAATTCGTTATAATTTATCAATAAATGATAGTGGAATTTTTACTGCACATAATGCCCAAATTGTTGCTGTTGGAGAAACAGATGTAACTAAGTTAGAAAGTGCAAAGGTGTATAATAATACTTTTATTTCTAATAAAGATTGTCATGCAGTATATCAAGGAGATCAGGTTGACTATACAAATAATATTTGGTATTTTACCAATCCAAGTGTAGCTAATCGTAGGGATTGTTTTTTACCAGGAGCTAATTCAACATTTAATAATAACGCTTATATTGGGTGTGTAGCACCTGAGGATTTAAATAAAAAAACTGCAGTACCACAGTTTATTGGTGAAAATAATTTATTTAATTTAGATAAAGAAACGGCTTATATAAATGCAAATTTAAAAGTGACTTCACCATATATTAATCAAGGCATAATTGTTGAAAATAGTGGTGATCAAGATATTATTGGCAATGATTTAACATCATTAAATTTAGGAGCGTTTAGTGGTAAAGGACATGATGTTCAAATTGCTAGTGAAACAGTTGATGCTACTAATGTAAAAAAATATTATGCAAATGGTGATGAACAAACAGAAGTTATTAATGAAACTGCTAGCGAAGCTGATGAAAAGTGGGTAAATACTACGTTTGAAGGTAATAATAATATTTATACTAAAAAATTAAATAACTATTTACAATTTTCTTTTATTGGTACAGGTGGTAAATTAAAATTAAAACGCGGAGCTGGAGCAGGATTAGTAAAAGTTGAGATTTTAAATAAAGAAGACCAATCTGTAATAAAAACAAATGTATATAATACGTATAATGCAACTGCTGATGTAATGGAAATTGATGACTTTAAAAATTTAAGTAATGATAACCAAGAGTATTTAGTTAAAATTTCTAATTATGAAAATGGTAAAGCAACTAATTTTATGTCTTTTACAAGTGATGTAGTTAGCAATGAAAACCAATGTAAAAGTGATGAGCTTGCAGGAGTTGTAATTGAAAAACCAATGAAACAAACAATTCCATATGCCCAAGATGATTTAGCAATTAAATTAAATTCACATTTATATTTTAATACTTGTCATCCTATCGATGATGATGTTTTAGTTGAATATAAAGTAGATAATGGTGGCACTATTAATAATGATATTTTATTAGTAAATAAACCTGGAACATATACAATTGAAGCTAATGCTACTTATAATAATAAAACAGTTAATGATAAAGTTGAAGTTATTGTAGAATTAGGTAATGAACCACAAATAAACGTACCAGAATTGAATAAAAGAGCGTTAGAAACTTTAATTTCAGCTTGTGAAGCATTAGATTTAGATAATTACTCTGATATAAATAAGGATAACTTTATCAAGGTTCTTGATGATGCTAAAAAACTGTTAGAATTAGAAAATTTAAATCAAGCTCTAATTGATGAAATGGTATTAAAGTTAACTGATGCAAGAGATGCGTTGACTAAAATCAAATTTAATGCAGAAGATAGTGAAGTTAGTAAAAAAGGAAATTGGGTTACTTTAAGTGAATCAACATTGGATAAAGGGACAGCTTTAAAATCAGGAGTTGCCAATGAGGAAATGGCATTAGAATTTTTTGGTAATGAAATTACTGTTTACGGTCGTAAAGCAGTAGGTGTAGGAATAATTAAATTTATTGTAACTAAAGTAAGTGATGGTAGTGAATTATATAATGAAGAAATTGATTGTTATAGTGTTGAAAAATTAGATCAAGCAAAATTATTTAGCTGGAAAGGTGATGTTAATGATCAATATCGTATTACAATAATTAATACCGGAAAGAAAAATAGCAGTGCAACAAATCGAGATACTAATACGATTATTGATTATTTTACTGTCGAGTCTTTAACTGTAGATATGTCTAATTTAAAACAATTAATTGCATTAATTGAACAAGAAAACATGAATGAAGCTGATTATACAGTAGAAAGCTGGAAAACTTTTAAAATTGCATTAGATAATGCAAAAGCATTATTAGACAATGTAAATGCAACTCAAGAAGAAGTAGATTTAGCATACAATGAATTACAAACTGCAAAAGATGCTTTAGTAAAAGTAGTTGTAGATACAAATAAAACAGCATTAAAGATTGCAATTGATATAGCAAGCTTAATCAGTGAAGAAAGTTTAGAAAATGTAATACCTGTTGTAGTTGACGAATTTAAAGCAGCATTAAGTGAAGCAAATGACGTATACAATAATGCTAGTGCTACTCAAGAGCAAGTAAATAATGCATTTGATCGACTTGCAAGTGCAATGCAAAAATTAGAATTCTATAAAGGTAACAAAACTGCATTAATCGAAGTAATTGAAGAAGCTAACAGCAAACAAGAAGAAGATTATACAGCTGATTCATGGGAAGCATTACAAAAAGCATTACAAGAAGCTAATAAAGTATTAGCTGATGAAAATGCAATGCAAAAAGAAGTAGATGAAGCAACAAATAAATTACAAGAAGCACTTGATAATTTAGTAACAGCAGTTGACAAGAGTCTATTACAAGCATTTGTAGAATATGTAAGTGGATTAGATTCATCTAAATATACAGAAGCTACATGGAAAACATTTGAAACAGAATTAACTGAAGCAAATGCTGTATTGAAAGATGCAAATGCTACACAAGAACAAGTAGACAATGCCTATAATCAACTAGTAAAAGCATACTTAGATTTAAGATTAATTCCAGATAAGAGTTTATTAGAAGAATTAATCAATCAAGCAGAAGGATTAAACGTAGCAAACTATACAAAAGCATCATTTGATGGATTAACAAAAGCATTAAATGAAGCAAAAGTAGTATATGAAAATCCAAATGCAACGCAAAAAGAAGTAGATAATGCAAAAGCTACATTAGAAAAAGCAATCAATAACTTAGAAGTAACACCAATAAATAATGGTGATACTACAAGTGTAAAAACTGGAGATTCTAGTTATATTACAACAAGTTTAGGCTTGATCATGACATCTGGATTAATTGCAAGCTATTTAAAAAAGAAAAAGAAATCATAAAAATTGATTAATAAATTCTTGGCTCACTTATGTGGGCCTTTTTATTATTAAAATTAAAAAAGTGATTTCAAGAGTTGATATTTTATTAAATTGAGATAGAATATTATAGTTAAAATAAATGATGAGGAGTTATTATGAACGAAGAAATTATCAAAATAGCAGCAAAAGAATTAGAAATAACTGAAAAACAAATTAATGCAGTTTTAGAATTATTAGAACAAGGAAATACGGTACCATTTATTGCCCGTTATCGTAAAGAAGCAACAGGTGGATTAGATGAAGATCAAATAAGAAACATCGATAAATATTATCAATATCAAGTTAATCTATTAAAACGTAAAGAAGATGTAATTAGATTAATTGATGAAAAAGGCATGTTGACAAAACAGCTAGAGACAGATATTTTAAAGGCAACTAAATTAAATGAGGTTGAAGATCTATATCGTCCTTACAAGGAAAAAAGAAAAACAAAAGCTACAGAAGCAAAAGCAAAAGGATTAGAACCATTAAGTAAATGGATATTATCTTTACCAAAAGGAAATATAGATGAAGAAGCAAAAAAATATTTAAATGATAAAGTAGAAAATATTGAAGATGCTATTCAAGGTGCATTAGATATTATTGCAGAAGTTATTAGTGATGATATAAAATATCGTAAATTTGTTAAAGATATAATATATAAATCAGGGGTAATTGAAACTAAAGTTAAAAAGAAAAATCCTGATGAAACAAAAGTATATGAAATGTATTATGATTATCATGAACGTGTTAATCGAATAGTATCACATCGTATTTTAGCGATAAATCGTGCTGAAAAAGAAAAAGTAATTACTGTCAATATTAATGTAAATAAAGACTTTTTAATTGAGTATATTAATCGTGGAGTAACGAAAAATCGAAACAGTAGCGTTAATGAATATATATTAAAAGCTGTAGAGGATAGTTTAAATCGATTATTATTACCATCAATTGAAAGAGAAGTACGCAATGAATTAACAGAAAAAGCAAGTGAACAAGCATTAAAAGTATTTTCAATTAACTTAGAAAAATTACTTATGCAAGCTCCATTAAAAGATAAAATGGTTTTAGGTGTTGACCCTGCATATCGTACTGGATGTAAATTAGCAGTAGTTGATCAAACTGGAAAAGTATTAAAGATTGATAAAGTATTTATTACCATTCCTAAAGATAACTATGATAAAGAAAAGAAAATACTTTTAGATATTATTAAAACTTATAAAATTGAAATCATTGCAATTGGCAATGGTACAGCTAGTCGTGAAAGTGAAGCCTTTATTTCAAAATTAATTAAAGATAATAATCTTGATGTTGATTATGCAATTATTTCAGAAGCTGGAGCATCTGTTTATTCAGCAAGTAAGCTTGCTAAAGAAGAATTTCCGGATTATCAAGTAGAAGAACGTTCAGCAGTATCAATTGCTCGAAGATTACAAGATCCATTAGCTGAGTTAGTAAAAATTGAGCCAAAAGCAATTAGTGTAGGACAATATCAACATGATATTGCACAAAAACAATTAGAAGAACAATTAGATTTTGTTGTAGAAAAAGCCGTAAATAGTGTAGGGGTTGATATTAATACAGCGTCTGTATCTTTATTACAATATGTATCTGGATTAAATAGTGCTGTAGCAAAAAATATCATTAAATATCGTGATGAACATGGTAAATTTACTAATCGTGAAGAAATTAAAAATGTAAATAAATTGGGTGCAAAAACATATCAGCAGTCAATTGGTTTTTTAAGAATTCCTGGTGCTAATGATCCTTTTGATGCAACTGCAATTCATCCAGAAAATTATCAACAGGCAAAAGCATTGTTAAAATTAATTAATGCTAGTGAAAAAGAACTAGGTACTAAGGAAATTGCATCTAAATTAACAACAATTAATAAAGAAAAAATATTAGAAGAATTAAAAATAGATAGTTATACACTTGATGATATTATTGATAGTTTTATCAAACCTAATCGTTCACCACGTGATAACTATGCTACGCCGCTTTTAAAGAAAGATATTTTAAAAATTGAAGACTTAAAACCAGGAATGGTTTTAGAAGGTACAGTTAGAAATGTAGTTGATTTTGGAGCATTTATTGATATTGGTCTAAAAAATGATGGATTAGTACACATTTCTAAGATTTCACATGAAAGAATTAAGCATCCTTTGGATAAACTAAGTATAGGAGATATAGTAGAAGTTTATGTTATTGATGTAGATGTTAATAAACATCGTGTTGGTTTAAGTATGATAAAAGATTAAAGGATGAGATGATGAAAAAAATTCTTTTAGGAATAGTATTAGTATTAATAATAGGTGGTTGTTTTTATGAAAATAAACCTGATGAACAAACAGTTGTTGTTGAAGATTCAACTGATAATCAAGAAGTAATTGAATATCAAGAGTTATTAGATTATATAGAAATTTTTAAAGTTGGTGATATAATAAATCTTGAAAATGTTAATTATTTAAGCTCATATGCTATTCCTGGAAGATGGAAACATTCATTGTTTTATCTAGGAAGCTATCAACAATTTACATCTTTTTTTAATGAAAATGATAAATATTATCAAGAGATTGTAAAACATTATCAAAATAAAGACGAGATTTTAGTACTAGATAGTAATTCAACTGGAGTAAAAATTAGAACTTTTGATCAAATGGCAAATTTAAAAAAAGAATCTTATTTAAAAGCTTTATCTGGATATCGTTTTAAAGAAAATGACGAATTTATAAAGAAATATTTGTATCATGCACTAGATTATCTAAATACACCATATGATTATGCAATGATTACGTATGATGAAAAAAATTTATATTGCAGTGAATTAGTATATTATGCATTGCAAGCTGTTAATATTGAAGTGACTAAAACTAGTAAAATTTTAGATCATGAAATAATCACACCAACTGATATAGGTATTTTTTTAGAATCATTGCCTAATACTGAACATAGTTATTTACTAAGTAAACAAAATAATTGTATAGAAAATAATACAAAATAAGTAAAATACGCTTGTATTTGCTATGTAATATCAGTATTATAATAGCGAGGTGGACATAAATGAAAATTTCAACTAAAGGTCGCTACGCTTTAAGAATAATGTTAGATATTGCTATGCATGATGATGGTAAATATATACCATTAAAAGATATCGCAAAAAGACAAAATTTAACAGTTAAATATTTAGAACAAATTATTTCATTATTAAATAAAGCAGGATACTTACAAAGTTTAAGAGGAAATACTGGGGGATATCGTTTAGCTAAAAATTTAGATGAATATGTTGTTGGTGATATATTGCGAGTTACAGAAGGAGATTTGGCTCCAGTAGCATGCTTAAAAAAATGTGGGGATTTTTGTCAACGGGAAGATATTTGTAATACAGTATCATTTTGGCGAGGTCTAGATAGAGTAATTAATGAATATGTTGATAGTTATACATTAAAAGATTTGCTTGAACAAGCTCAAGATAAAGTTAATAATAAAAAGCTACATTGTACAATGTAGCTTTTCGCTATTCAAATAAAGCTGTTGATAGATAACGTTCACCAGTATCCGGTAATAATACAACAACATTTTTATTTTCACCAGGTAATTTACTTGCAGCTGCTAATGCAGCTCCTGAAGATATTCCAACAAGTAATCCTTCTTTTTTAGCTAATAATCGTGACATTTGATATGCCTCATCTAAATCAACTGTAATAACTTCATCAATTATATTTAAATCAAGAATTTCAGGAATAAAATTAGCACCAATTCCTTGAATTCCATGACTACCTGCTTTACCTTTTGAAATTAATGGAGAATCACTTGGTTCAACCGCAATAATTTTTATTTCAGGATATTTTTCTTTCAATACCTTAGAAACCCCAGTGATTGTTCCACCAGTACCAATTCCAGCAACAAAATAATCAATTTTATCATTAAAATCATCAATTATTTCAAGTGCTGTTGTTTCAGTATGAATAAGAGGATTATTTGGATTAACAAATTGTCCAGGGATAAAGCTGTTTTCAATTTCATTAGCTAATGCATTTGCTTTATCAACAGCACCTTGCATTCCTTTTTTACCTTCTGTTAAAACAAGATTAGCACCATATGCTTTTAATAATTTCTGTCTTTCAATAGACATTGTTTCAGGCATTGTTAAAATTAACTTATTACCATAAATTGCACAAGCAATGGCTAAACCAATTCCAGTATTACCACTAGTTGGTTCAATAATAGTAGTATGTTCATCAATTAATTTATCTTGATAGGCTTGTTTAATTAAATTCAAACCAACACGATCCTTAACACTTCCGCCAGGATTAAAAAATTCTACTTTTGTATATAAATTGTTTTTGATATTAGTAGCCTCTTTAAAACGATCAATTTCAATAAGAGGTGTTTTACCAATAGTTTCCAAAACACTTTTTTTAATACTCATAATTTCACTTCCTTATCTTTATTTGATATACCAAGTTATAGCACATAAACTAAAAAAAAGATATTAAAATGATAATTAGTATTTCATTGTCATTATTAAAATGATAAAATATGATAAAAAAAGAAGGACTGTTTATGAAAGAATATAAATATTTAGTAGTTTATAAGGCAATAATAGAAGATATTGAAAAAGGATATCTAAAATATAATGATAAAATACCATCAATTAGACAAATGGCAAAACGATTAGATGTAAGTCGAACAACAGTAGAAAGTGCATATTTACAGTTATTAGTAGAAGGTTATATTTATTCAAAAGAAAAAGTAGGCTATTTTGTTGATGTTGAATATAATAATCATGAGATAAATGAAAATATAAATCAAAATGATGAAAATGATGATTACCATAAATATAAATATGATTTTAGTGGTAGATTAGTAGATGGTGAAAGTTTTAATTTAGATATATGGAAAAAATATATAAAAAAAGCATTAAATCAAGGTGATGATTTAATGAGTTATGGCGATGTGCGCGGTGAAATCAAATTAAAAAAAGCTCTTCAAAAATATAGTCATGAATATCGTGGGTTAAGTAGACCAGTTAATAATTATATAATTGGTGCAGGATTCCAAATTTTACTTTACTATGTTTGTAGTTTATTTCAAAATGATGCAATTGTAGGAATAGAAGAAAAAGGATTTATGCAGGCAGAAACAGTTTTTGATGATTGTCATTTGAAAGTAGTAAAATTACCAGTTGATGACCAAGGATTAACACTTGAGGGAATGAAAATGCATAATTTAAAGTTACTTTATTTAAATAGTTCTTCAGGTGGTTATCACGGGCATCCTATTAAACAACAACGTCGATTAGAAATTATTGAATATGCTAAAAAGAATGGTATATATATTATTGAAGATGATCATAATGGTGAACTAAAATATAATACTAAGCCAATTGATGCAATGGCAAAATTAGATAATGATAATATTATTTATATTGGTTCTTTTTCAAAATTATTATTACCTTCAATTAGAATTAGTTACATGGTATTACCTGATAAATTATTATCAATATTTATAAAAAAAATAGATGGCTATCATCAAACAGCATCTAAATTAGAACAGTTAGCTTTAGCTATGTATATTGAAGATGGACAACTATCTAGGCATCTAAAAAGACTACGAAAACATTATCGTAATAAAAGTAAACATCTTTTAACTAATTTACAAAAATCATTTCCTAAATATAAATTTGTTTTATATGAAACAGCATTAAAAATAACTATGTATATTGAAGATGACTTAGTTGACAAATATATTCAATTAGCAAAAGAAAATGATATTTTAGTATATAAAAATAAAAAAGATCAAATCACGTTTTCTTTTTCTAGTATTCTTGATCAAGATATTGATCAAGCTACAAGAGCATTAAAACAAATATGGCAATAATAAAAGGATTGGCAATGCCAATCCTATTTGTTTAAGTGATTACAACTATAATAAGCTGGAATACCATTTTGGTAATTAACATTAACTTCACCTTGAATTAACGGGAATAAATAATCATATAATTCCTGAGTAATATTATTACCATCTTTATTGATCCATTCAGTTGGAATCTTCTGTTCCAAATTAGCAATTTTTCTAACATCACTAGAAATATAATCAACTTGATAAGGATTGTTAGAAATACGTTTAAATCCCATAACATGACCAGATTTATTAGCTAATGCAGTGTCAATTGCTTTTTGCCCAATTACAAAAGACTCATCCAAATCAGTTTTACTAGCAATATGCATAGCACAACGTTGTAATACATTTAATTCAATACTTCTAACCTTACATTGGAATTCTTTAAATACTAATGACTCCAACATTTTACCAGTACCAGAATGCAATACATGACCAAAAGCATCTTTTTTAGCATACTTAGAATTATCATCTAAGAAATTTCCATTTGCATCTTTAATACCTTCACTAACAGCAATAACTACACAATTTTTTCTTTCAAAAACTTCATGAATATCTCTTAAGAAACGTTCTTTATCAAAAACTACTTCAGGAAGATAAATTAAATCTGGAGCATCATTATACTCATTTCGAGCTAAAGCTGCTGCTGCAGTTAACCATCCAGCATTTCTTCCCATGATTTCAATAATTGTTACTGATTTTAATTGATAGATTAAACTATCATGAACTACTTCTAAAATTGATGACGCTACATATTTAGCAGCAGAACCAAAACCAGGGGTATGATCAGTTCCCATTAAATCATTATCAATAGTTTTAGGTATACCGATAAAATTAATATGACTATTAATACTTTTAGCATAATCATCTAATTTCATGACCGTATCCATTGAATCATTTCCACCAATATAATAAAAATCAGTAATTTCTAATTTAGTTAAAATATCAAATATTTTAACATATACATCAAGATCTTCTTTATATGTAGGTAATTTAAAACGACAAGAACCTAAATACATTGCAGGGGTTTGTTTTAAAGCATTGATCTTTTCATCACTATCAAATTCTTTAAGAAGATCAATATAACGATTTTCTAATAACCCCATGATACCATGAATCATTCCATAAACATTTTCATATTCATTACTACATTTAGCACCATAAATTACTCCAGCAAGACTTGCATTAATTGCTGCTGTTGGTCCACCAGATTGTCCAATAATACAATTTCTTTTTTTCATCTTATTCTCCTCTACTGACTAATTCTAACATCTTTAGACAGTAAAAAAAAGTTAATTATTTACTTTTTCTAATAATTCGATAAAGAATAAAGATTAAGATGATAATAACGATAAAATTTATTACAAAAGAATTGTTGGTTTTTTCTTTAGAAACAAGAGAAATTGTAGATATTTTGTTTTGAGTTAATAAATCAAGAAGATTGATTTGTACTTTGTTATCATTGATTTTGCCAACATTAGTTTTAATAATTTCTCCAGGCATTATAATATTTAAATTTACTTCTAAGCCCATATCTTTTAAATTTTCTAATGAATAATTACTTATGTTTTTTAACTCACTAGTATTATAAATGTTGTTAATTGTACTTAAATCAATTTCAACATGATAATTGTTTTCTTGTTTGTTAAAATAAAAAAAGGATAATAGTAGTTTATTAATTGTTTCAGGTGCAATAAAATTAAAACCTAAGTAACTTACCCCATTAATAGATTTTTTAAGATCTTCACTTTGCCAATCTTTAAGATTTTTTTCTTTTAACGCATTTTTCAATTCATCAATTGAAGTAGCATAGCTATTATAAAAGCTTTTAGGAAGCAAAATTTCTACATTCATTTCAACATCATCAATATTTTGAAAATCAATATTTACATTCCCTTTAACACATCCAGTCAATAAAAAAAGTAAACACAAAACTATAATATAAAACTTCTTATACCTCATCAATAACCAATACCTTTCTATCCTATAAAATAAGTATTATACTAAAGACAAGTTTATATACAGTTCACAAATAGAATTTAAAATATACTCGGTGATATAAATGAAAATAGAAATTTTATATACAAATAAGTCTAGACACATTAAACCAGTTGCTGAAGCAATGGCAAGATGGGTTAAAACATACGCAAAATCTATTGATGATTTTGATGATTGTAATTGTATTGATTTATTAATAATTGGATTCGATGATTCTATTTGGAAAGATTCTCAACTTGAGAATTTTATTAAACATTTAAATCGTCATAAAGTACGTAATTTAGCATTATTCAATGCTTTCTACATAAATGATCATAAAATGCAAAATATGATTAAACTATGTCAAGAAACTGATTTACCGTTAATGCGTGAACAATATTCATTTAAGTTGACTTTTAAGCAATTAAAGGAAATTGATCAAAATGTTATTGATGGAGCTCGCTTGTATGTTGAAGATATGGTTAACTTGGTTAGAGATTATTATTAATAAATAATAATATGGTGGCAATGCTTGCCACTTTTTATTATGGAAAAATTTTTATAATTATGATACAATTTTCTAAATTTGAGGAGGAAGTTATATGGATAGTAAAAATTTTGGTTTTGAAACATTACAAATACATGCTGGACAAAAACCTGATGCTACAACTAAAGCAACAGGGTTACCACTATACTTATCAAATGCATTTACATTTGATGATGCAAATCAAGCAGCTAGAATTTTTGCATTAGAAGAAGGGGGATATTTTTATTCACGTTTATCAAATCCAACTGTTGATGCCCTTCAAACAAGAATGGCAGCGCTTGATGGTGGAATTGGAGCAGTGGCGTTTTCTTCTGGTACAGCAGCAATCATGGGGTTAATAATGACAGTTTGTCAAAGTGGCGATGAAATTGTTGCCGCAAATAATTTATATGGTGGAACAATTGGTTCTTTATCAGGAACAATGGTGGCAATGGGATTTAAATCACATTTTGTTGATCCAAAAGATTTAAATGCATTAGAAGCAGCAATTAATGATAAAACAAAAATTATTTTTGTTGAATCAGTGGGGAATCCTAATGGTGATATGTTAGATTTTGATGCAATTAGTGCGATTGCAAAAAAATATGGTATTTTATTTGTTGTTGATAATACCACACCAACACCATATTTATTTAGACCAATTGAACATGGAGCAGATTTAGTTGTTTATTCAACGACTAAATACTTAGCTGGACATGGTAATGTTATGGGTGGTGTAGTTGTTGATAGTGGTAATTTTAAATGGAAAGATAATCCACGTTATCCATTATTCAATACACCAGATAAAGCATATCATGATCTTGTATATGCTAATTTAGGTAAAGAAGCATTTTGTACTAAAGCAGTTGCTAAAACATTGCGTGATTTAGGGGGATGTATGTCACCATTTAATGCATATATGACATTATTAGGTTTAGAAACTTTATCATTGCGTATGAAAAAACATGTTGAAAATGCCCGAGCATTAGCTAATTTTTTAAATGAATGTGAAGATGTAGAATGGGTAAGTTATGCTGAATTACCAGATAATCCTAATTATAAATTAGCAAAAAAATATTTCCCTAATGGTTTTGGAGGATTATATACTTTTGGGGTAAAAGGTGGTGTTGATGGCGGTAAAACAGTCATTAATAATATTAAATTATTTATCCACGTTACTAATTTTGCTGATTCACGTTCATTGTTAACACATCCAGCTAGTACTACACATGCTCAAATGTCAAAAGAAGAACAGCTTGCTGGTGGGGTAAAAGAAGAAACAATCAGAATGTCAGTTGGTTTAGAAGATGTAAATGATTTAATTGCAGATTTAAAACAAGCATTTGTGAAAATTAAATAATAATTTTTATAGGCACTTAAAACAAAGTGCCTATTTATTATGAAATAATGTTTTTAAATTACTAAGAAATTTAAAAGCATTAGTTTAAAATAAAAAGTTAGAAACCTATATATCTAGATTTCTAACTTAATAATTTATTCAATAACCATAGCATTTTCAATTGGGGCAAATGGATTATCTTTATTAATACGATCATAGAAAAGAGTTCCTTCAAAATGATCTAATTCATGTTGTAAACAAATTGATAAAAATCCTCTAGCAACAATTTTAACTTCCTGATCAGTTAAAAGATCATATCCCTCAACTGTCACTTTAGCATGGCGTGGTACATAACCTTGAACTTCTTTATTAACTGATAAACAACCTTCACCATCTCTTAAAAAAGAATTCTTTTGGGTATAAGATACAATTTTAGGATTGACTAAGGCATAATCGTTAGCTTTAACAACATTTCCTTTACTATCATAATCTAATACATGAATTGCACACATTCTTTTAGGAATTCCTAATTGAATAGCTGCGATTCCTACTGCAGGACGTAAATCATATTTTTTAGAAAGTTCAGGATCTTGAGAATTTACAAGAAATTCATGCATCTTAAACAATAAATCTCTATCTTCATCACTCAATGGTAATGGCACTTCTTTAGAAACTTCACGAATTTTTTTATTACTATCGTCGATTATATCTTTCATTGTTAACATATCTTCACCTCATTTAATTTCGATAGTATTATAGCACAAAATGAGGTGAAATAAATAGCTTATCCGACTCTAATTTTTGAATTTCCACAAATAATTAATAGTAAGAATACTACTAATACAATTGCAAACCAGTTTGTTGAACCAAAATTGCTATAACCACATCCACAATTTGACATATTGCTACAACCACAGCAGCTAAATGGGTTAGTTACAAATGGACTATATGAATTACATCCACAACCTGAATAATTAAATCCACAATTCATATTATCACCTCCTTTAGTATATCCTATTCTAATAATTATCTTTTGATTGGGTTATTGTAGATAATCATTAAAAATTAAGCTATAATATAAAAAAAATACGAGGAGTGATAAATATGGAATATAATTACCCACTTGATTATCATTGGTCAACTGAGGAGATTATTGATGTAATTGCATTATATAATGCAGTAGAAAAAGCATATGAAGTAGGGATTAGTAAAGAAGAATTTATGAATAGTTATCATAAATTCAAACTAATTGTTGATAGTAAAAGCGAAGAAAAAAGCTTAGATAAACAATTTTATGAAATCTCACATTATTCAATTTATCAAGTAGTAAAAGCTGCAAAAGAAAATGATTGGATTTATTTAGGTGAGTAATTTGATAAAAAAATTAAGAATGAAAATAAAAAAGATATTTGATAAATTGAAACGATTATTTACAAGTCGTGGGACTGATAAAAGTATTTATGCAAGTGTTATAATTTTATCAGTTTTAGGAGTAGTAATGATTGGTTCAGCAGCAGTAGGTGGAGTTACAGATGAAAGTGAAACCATTACTTTAGCAGTAAGGATGATGATTTCGCAGACTGTCTTTGTTATTGCTGGTGTGATTATGATGATCTTTTTAGCAAGAGTATTTAAAACTAGGTTTATTGGTCATACTTCTTCATTAACGATATATGTTGTTGGAATTATTGCAATGATCATATGTGTTTTTTGGAGTGATTCTAAAGGATCGCATGCATGGATCAAGCTTGGTTCAATTAGTATCCAACCAGCTGAGTTTATGAAAATTGCAATGATTTTGATTTTAAGTTATTTTTTAACGGAAAATGAATCTTCATTTAAAGTAAAAGGTGAATTTAGAGATGAAGAGATGAAAAGGGAATTTTATCGTGAAAAGCTGATGAAATGTGTTGTTTTACCGATGATTTTAGTAGGTGTTGTTGTTTCAATTGGGTTATTTGTTCAAGATGACTTTGGAACGACTGTTATCCTTGCTTTAATTTGTTTTATGTGTTTTATTGCTACACCACGAAGGTATTATAAAAAATATAAGCGCATTGCTTGGCTTATTATTGCAATTGGCAGTGTTGCATTAGTAGTATTAGGAACACTTGTGTTAGAACCTTATCAATTAAATAGAATTTATATTTGGTTAGATCCCTTAATTGATCCAAGTAATCGTAGTTATCAAATTATAAATTCATTAATTGCATTTAGTAATGGAGGTTTATTTGGATTGGGATTTGGAAATTCTAAACAAAAGTTTGGTTATATTCCTGAATCTCACAATGACTTTATTGGTGCGATAATTTATGAAGAACTAGGATTGTTTGGTTTAGCATTGATTATTGTTCCAACTTGTATTATTATTTTTAAATTGTTGAAGTATTCAAATGAAGTTAAAGAAAATAAATCTAAAATTATTTTACTTGGTATTGCTTCATATTTCTTTTTTCATTTGTTAATTAATTTAGGTGGAGTTTCTGGTTTGATTCCAATGACCGGAGTACCGATATTGTTAGTTTCTGATGGAGGTTCTTCAACGATTTGTGCGTTTATTTCAATTGGTATCGCTCAAGCAATAATTGCTAAACATAATCGACAAAAATATTCACTAGATTCTAAATATGTACCAGATTTACAATAGTTACATATAATATACTAGGTGATATTATGGATGAATTTAAAGAATTCTTAAAAACTATTCCTAGTATAAAACAAGATGTTTTAAATGGCCGCTATACTTGGCAACAATTATATGAAATTTTTGTGATGTATGGAAAAGATGATAAATTTTGGCAACCATATAAAACAGGTAATAATTTTGATTTAAACATGTTAGTTGAAGTTATTAAAAATATTGATTTAAATGCGTTATCAAATAGTTTAAATTCAATTGAAAAAGTATTAAATGTAGTAAATACATTTTTAGATAAAAGAGAACCAGAAAAAGAAAAAAAGTGGTACGATGGATGATCAATTAAGATATTATCTTCGTTACCATCCTCACTGGTATCTTATTTTATCTAGATATCCTCAAGAATATAATCGCTTGATTCAAGAGTATAAAGATGAAAAAAATCAACATTTTATTGATAAAATAGAACAAGTATCAATGTTAATAAATATGGTGGAGATGATGTTATAGGTGGAATTAAATGAACTATTAGACAATCTAATTAATGAAATAAAAGCTGATCAACGATATATAGATTATCTTGATGCAGAAAAAAAATTATATATTCCGGAAAATAAATCGTTATTAAAAACTTATCAAAGTAAATTAGATGAATATGAAGAATTAAAAAAATACGAACAATATATCGATAACACCAATATTAAAGAAGAAATTAAAGAATTAAAAAAACAAATTAGTCAAAATAGTGATATTATTGATTATTATCAAAAATATCATTGCTTAAATGATTTTTTAGAAGAAATAACAGGTGTAGTTTTTAAAGATATATCAGAAGAATTAAATTTATCACCATATAGGTTATAAGGGGAGTTATGAGAGTAATTGCAGGAAAATATAAAAGTAGACAATTAAAAAGTGTTAAATCAAACTTAACACGACCAACGACTGATCGTAATAAGGAAAATATGTTTAATATAATTGGACCTTATTTTGAAGGAGGTAATGTATTAGATTTGTTTGCAGGAAGTGGTGGTCTTGGCATTGAGGCGTTGTCAAGAGGTTGTGATTTTCTTTATAGTGTAGATAATCAATATGCAGCTTTTCAAGTTATTAAAGAAAATCTTAATGCTTTAAAGATTGAAAATGCAAGAGTGTTTAAATTAGATTATCGAAAAGCATTAAAAAGATTTAATGAGGAAAAGATTAAATTTGATTTAGTGTTGTTGGATCCACCATATGGTAAAGGATTAGTTGATGGGATATTAGAATATTTGATTGAAAATAACATGCTGAATAATGATTGTATTGTTATGGTAGAAGAATTAAAAGAAGTTGTTTTTAAGCCATTTGAACAATTGAATTTAATTAAAAAAAATGATTATGGCATTACAGCATTAAATGTATTTAAATATCAGGAGTAAGAATATGAAAAAAAATATTGCAGTATATGCAGGAACGTTTGATCCTGTAACTAATGGACATTTAGATATAATTGAACGAGCTAGTAGAATGTTTGATACTTTGTATGTAACTATATGTATTAATCCAAATAAAGTGGGCTTGTTTACAATTGACGAAAGAAAAGAATTACTAAAACGTTCGTGTAAACAATTTGAAAATGTAATTATTGATTCATCCAATAAATTATCAGTTGAATATGCTAAAGATGTTGGATCAAGTATACTTGTAAGAGGGATTAGAGCAACAATGGATTTTGAATATGAATTACAATTAGCTTTTTCTAATCAATATTTAGATAAAGAAGTTGATATGGTTTTTTTAATGACTAGACCGTCACATTCATTTATTTCATCATCGGCTGTTAAAGAGATGGTTAGTCATAATCGTCGCGTTACTGGTTTAGTACCACCTTGTGTAGAGGAAGCATTACAAAAAAAACTTCTATAAATTATTGTTATTTAAAAGAATTGTCAAAATTGATGATATTTGATATGATGTTTAAAGAAAGAAAATACATCAACTGGGTATAATAAATATTATTTCCCAATTATACCTCGTTAGAGGTATTTTTTATGGAGGAAAAAGATGAATATATTTACATTAAAAGATTTTTCAATTGCAGATATTAATCAAATTTTAGATGAGGCTGAAGAGTTTAAAAATGGGAAAAAAGTTGATTATCACGGAAAAAAAGTAGTGGCAAACTTATTTTTTGAACCTTCTACTAGAACCCATTATAGTTTTGATAAAGCAGCATATAATTTAGGATGTCGTACTCAGAATTTTGAGGCAGGTAATTCTAGTGTGCAAAAGGGAGAAACACTTTATGATACAGTAAAGTTTTTTGAATCGATAGGATGTGATGCAGTAGTAATTCGTCATCCAAAAGAAAATTATTTTGATGATTTAATTGGAAAAGTTAGTATTCCAGTAGTAAGTGGTGGTGATGGAACAGGTAATCATCCTAGTCAATCGTTACTTGATTTAATGACTATTCGCGAAGAATTTGGTCATTTTGAAGGATTAAAAATTGTTATTGTAGGTGATATAATTCACTCTCGAGTTGCTCATAGTAATTTTGAAATAATGCAACGACTTGGTATGGAAGTATATACAAGTGGTCCCCGTGAATTTGAAGAACCAGGTTATAATTATGTGGATTTTGATTCAATTTTACCTGAAGTGGATATTGTGATGCTTTTAAGAGTACAACATGAGCGTCACCAAAATCTAATGAAATTATCTAAAGAAGAATATCATAAATTGTATGGTTTAAATCAAGAAAGAGTTAATAAAATGAAAGAAAGGGCAATAATAATGCATCCTGCTCCATTTAATCGTAATGTTGAAATTGCTGATGATATTGTTGAATGTGATAAGAGTCGTATTTTTAAACAGATGAAAAATGGAGTATTTGTAAGAATGGCATTATTAAATAAGGTATTGAATAATGACTAAAATATTATTTAAAAATGGTAATGTGTTTTATCATGGTAAATTACAAAAATTAGATGTATTAATTGAAGGAAAAAAAATAATTGAGATAAATGAAAATATTGATGTTGCTGATAAAGTAATTGATTTAAAAGGAAAATTATTAACTCCAGGATTTGTTGACTTACATGTTCATTTAAGAGAACCAGGTTTTGAACATAAAGAGACAATTGCAACAGGTACTAATTCTGCAAAATATGGTGGTTATACTCATTTAGTTGCAATGGCTAATACAATTCCTTGTATGGATGATGTTGAAACAATTAAGGATTTTGCTAATCGAGTAGAAAAAGATGCTAAAGTGCATACATATACATATAGTGCAATTACTAAAGAATTAAGAGGATTAGAATTAGTTGATTTTAAAGCCAATAATGAAGAAAAAATAGTCGTTGGATTCTCTGATGATGGTAGAGGTGTTCAATCAAAAGTGATGATGGAAAAAGCAATGAAAGAAGCAAAAGCAATTGACTCAATTATTGTAGCTCATTGCGAAGATGAAAGTGAACTGCAACCTGGGGCTTGTATCAATGAAGGAAATTATGCAAAAGAACATGATTTAGTAGGAATTAATAATGCTTCTGAATATAATCATGCAATTCGTGATTTAAAATTAGCAGATGAAATTAAAAATCGTTATCATATTTGTCATATATCTACTAAAGAAACTGTACTGGCTCTAGCTAAAGCCAGAGAAACTAATAAATTAGTAAGTGGTGAAGCTTGTCCACATCACTTGATTTTAACTGATGAAAACATTAAAGATTTAAATCCTAATTATAAAATGAATCCACCTTTAAGAAGTAAAGCTGATTTAGAAGCATTAATTAAAGGAATAAATGATGATGTAGTGACAGTTATTGCTACTGATCATGCACCTCATGCAATTGAAGAAAAAAATAAACCAATTGATAAAGCTCCTTTTGGAATCATTGGGAATCAACATGCTTTTAGTTTAATGTATACATATATTGTAAAAAAAGGATTAATTTCTTTAGAAAAAGTACTGACTTGTATGTCATTAAATCCTGCTAAGATCATTGGAATTGATCATGATTTAGAAGTTGGAAAAATGGCTAATTTTGTAGTTTTTGATCTTGATGAAGAGTATACAATAACTAAAGATAATATTAAGTCTAAATCAATTAATACACCATTTTTAGATACTAAGTGTTATGGGGTATTAAAATATCATGTTTTAGATGGTGTAGTTAGTGAGATATAGGAGGAAATATTATGGCTAATTTACAGGGAATGATGAAAATAATTAGTATCAAAAATATTGCAAATGATGTTTATGAAATGGTTTTAGAAGGTGAAGGAGCTAAATATATTAGTGCTCCTGGACAGTTTATTAATATTAAAATAAACGATAGTCTACAACCATATTTACGAAGACCAATGTCAATTAGTGATTATGATGATAATCATATTACAATTGTATTTAAAGTTGTTGGAGAAGGAACTGAAATTTTAAAGAATAAAGAAATTGGTAGTATGCTTGATTGTCTAATTGGACTTGGAAATGGATTTACAATCAAAGATGGTAAAGCTTTGTTAATTGGTGGTGGTTTAGGAACTCCTCCTTTATATAATTTAGGTAAAAAATTAAAAGAACAAGGTATTGAAGTAACTACTGTTTTAGGATTTAATAGTGCAGCTGATGTTTTCTATCAAGAAAAATTTGCAGAATTTTCAAATGTTTATGTTGCAACAATGGATGGAAGTTTAGGAACAAAGGGAACAGTTATTGATGTTATTAAAAATGAACAAATAGAATTCGATAATTATTATAGTTGTGGACCAGAACCAATGTTAGATGCTTTAGCACTAAATTATCCAGAAAATGGACAATTATCTTTTGAAGCAAGAATGGGATGTGGTTTTGGAGCATGTATGGGATGTTCATGTAAAGTTAAAACCAAACCATATAAACGCATTTGTGTTGAAGGACCAATTTTATATAGTGAAGAGGTGATTGTAAATGGCTAATTTAAAAGTATCTTTACCTGGTTTAGAGATGAAAAATCCAATTATTCCTGCCAGCGGAACTTTTGGATTTGGATATGAATTTTCTAAATTTTATGATATTAATATTTTAGGTTCAATAATGTTAAAAGGAACAACATTAGAACCACGTTATGGAAATCCATTACCTAGAATTGCAGAAGGGCCAAGTGGTTTATTAAATGCAATTGGTCTTCAAAATCCTGGGGTAGATGCAGTAATGAATGAAGAATTAGAAAAACTAAGACCGTTATATAATGATAAAGTAATTGCTAATATTGGTGGTAGTGCACCAGAAGATTATGTAGAAACGGCAAAACGTTTATCTAATCATGATATGGTTGGTGCATTAGAATTAAATATTTCTTGTCCAAACGTACATAGTGGTGGAATTCAATTTGGAACTAATCCAGAAATGGCAGCAGATTTAACTCGCCGTGTTAAAGAAGTTTCTAAAGTTCCAGTTTACGTAAAATTATCACCAAATGTTACTGATATTGTAGCAATGGCAAAAGCTGTTGAAGCAGCTGGAGCTGATGGAATTACAATGATTAATACCCTAGTAGGAATGCGTTTTGATTTTAAAACAGGAAAACCAATTATTGCTAATAAAACTGGAGGATATTCAGGACCAGCAATTTTCCCAGTTGCTTTAAGAATGGTTTATCAAGTAAGTCAAGCAGTCAAGATTCCTGTAATTGGAATGGGTGGAATTCAAAGTGCTCGTGATGTGATTGAAATGATGTCAGCGGGTGCAAGTGCTGTAGCAATTGGATGCCAAAATTTAATTGATCCATATGCTTGTAAAAAAATAATCGAAGATTTAGAAGGATTACTTGAACAACTAGGAATTGATGATATTAATGATCTAGTTGGACGTTCACATAAATTTTGAGTTAAAAAGCTGTTGAAAAAATAAATAAAGCTCAACAGCTTTTTAGTATCTTTTTGAATTTACATGAGTTATAATGATTTAATGGTGGTGATTAGATGGATTTAGATAAATTATTGAATAAAAATCAAAAAGAAGCAGCTACTTATCTTGATAGTCATTTAAGAATAATAGCCGGTGCTGGTTCTGGTAAAACACGTGTTATTACATATCGAATAGCATATTTGATTGATGAAATTGGGGTTGATCCAAGAAAAATTTTAGCGATAACTTTTACTAATAAAGCAGCTAATGAAATGAAAGAAAGAGTTGTTGATTTATTGGGAGTTCATGCTTTAGGTTCGTTGATTTGTACGATTCATTCATTATGTGTAAGAATTTTAAGACAACATATTAATGTAATCAATTATCCTAGTAACTTTACTATTATGGATGAAGAAGATCAAAAAGCATTAATTAAAAAAATCTATAATCAATTACAAATTGATGCAAAAACAATTAGTATAAAAAGCATGATTGCAACTATTTCTAATTATAAAATGGCAAACATTACACCAGAAAAAGCATTAGAATTTGCTGGTTCATTTCAAGGAGAAATAAAAAAAGCAAAAGTATATAAAGAATACTTAGAATATCAAGAAAATCATTTTTTATTAGATTTTGATGATTTGTTATTAAAAACGGTATATATATTTGAAAACTATCCTGATGTATTAGAAAAATGGCAATATCGTTTTCAATATATTCATGTTGATGAGTTTCAAGATGTTGGTAACATTGAATATCGTTTAGTTAAATTAATGTCTGATAAAGCAATTACATGTGTTGTTGGAGATCCTGATCAAACGATTTATTCATTTAGAGGTGCTAATGTTAACTATATTTTAGATTTTGATAAAGATTTTAAACCATGTAAAACAATTATTTTAAATCAAAATTATCGTTCAACAGGAAATATTTTGAATATATCTAACTGTTTAATTAGAAAAAATCAAAATCGTTTAGAAAAAGAATTGTTTACTGAAGCTACTGGTGGTGGTGAAGTTATTCATTACACTGCTAAAAATGAACAAGATGAAGCAGAGTATATCTGTAGTGAAATTGAAAAAATAATTAATGATGTTGATGGTGTAAATTATCGTAATTTTGCGATTTTATATCGTGCAAATTATTTATCACGAACAATTGAACAATGTTTAATTTCTCATGGTATTGATTATCGTATTTTTGGGGGATTGAAATTCTTTAGTCGTAAAGAAATTAAAGATGCATTAAGTTATTTACAATTAGTTTGTAATGGTGAAGATTTAGCATTTGAACGAATAATTAATGTACCAAGCCGTGGAATTGGTAAAAAAACAATGGAAAATATCCAAGCTGTTGCTAAAAATAATCACGTTAGTTTATATGAAGCTTTAACATTATTTAGTGATCAAATAAAGTTATCTTCAAAAGCCAAAAAAGAAATTAGAATATTAGTAGCTGCTATAGAAAAAGCTAAACAATCTAATTTACCTTTACATGAGATGTTTGAAAATCTAATGAATGATATTGGTTATATTGAAATGTTAAATAAAAATTTAGAAGAAAATCGTATTGATAACATTCATGAGTTACAGCGTTCAATTTATGAATTTGAAAATCAAAATCCTGATCTTGCTACGATTGAAAACTACTTACAAGAAATTGCGTTATATACTGATAATGATGACAATGATGATAGTCAATATGTAAGTTTAATGACAATTCATATGGCAAAAGGCTTAGAATTTGATTATGTATTTGTACTTGGTTTATCAGAAGGGATTTTTCCAAGTTTTAGAGCATTAAGCGAATCTGATGAAGGTATTGAAGAAGAACGAAGATTAGCGTATGTTGCTTTTACTAGAGCTAAAAAACAACTTTATTTAACCGATAGTGAAGGATTTAGTTTTGTTACAGATTCCCCTAAAATATCAAGTCGTTTTGTTGAAGAAATTGGTAAAGAAGGAATAAAACATCTAGGTACAAGACCTCGTTTTAAAACATCTAACTATATTAATACTAATTTAAGTAAAGATGAATTAGTGGGAAATAATCAAGTCAGTGATTGGGCATCAGGTGATTTTGTTATTCATGATACTTTTGGAAAAGGTGTTGTTGTTAAGGTTAATGGTAATACACTAGATATTGCTTTTGAATTACCAGCAGGACTAAAAACATTAATGGCAGGACACAAAGCATTGAAAAAATTAACTAATTAGCACTCAAGTGAGTGCTTTTTCATTTTTTGAAAATAATGTGTACGATTTTTGTAAAAAAAATTACAAAATTTATAAATTGTAACCACTTACAATTATTTGTTATTATAATAGTGGGTCGTTAACATACTTTATAAAGAATAATTTTAAAATAGGAAAGGAGAAAGGCAATGAAAAGATTAAAGAAATGTCTAAGTTTGATACTTGCAATAGCTGTATGTATGTCGACGTTTTTTGCTTCGACTACAAGTTTAGAAGTTATGGCTGCAAATGAAAATGAAATTGGGAATTACACTGATTATAATAATAGTGATGATGGAAATGTTATTATCTTTAATGTAGATAATGCCCAAGTGAAAGTTGAATTATGTACAGCAAGAACGCTCAGAGTTCAATTGTCATTAAATGGTAATGAAGGATATCGTCCTGAAGACCCACAATACTATATGGTACAAAAAAATGAATGGCCATTAGTAAATAAAACAATTGAAGATAAAGGGGACTATATTCAAATTTTAACTGATCAAATTGAAATTAGAGTACAAAAAAATCCATTTAGAATTGGAATGTATGATTTAGATGGAAATCTAATTAGTAAAGACTCTGATGATCAAGGAATGTACTGGAATGATTTAGGAGTTAGAGGAGTTAAAAAGACTGAAGGTAGTACAAATGCTGGGGGAATTTTTGGATTTGGTTCAGGTGATCATGGTAGAAGAAGTAATCTAAATCGTTATGATCAAGATTTTTCTGAATTTTCTATGTCTCATGGTCGAGTTGTAGCTCCATTTTTCATGAGTACAGTAGGATATGGTATTTTCTTAAATACAATTGAAAAAGATACTACATTCTATAAACATGGTGGAGGATTCCAAACTAAAAATTATTTAGATTATTATTTTATGTATGGACCTGATTTTAAAACTATTTTAAATGAGTATGCTGAAATTACAGGTAGAATGGAATTATATGGAAAATGGGCTCATGGTTTCATGCTATCTAAATATGGAAACGAAAATGCGACTCAAGCAGAATTCTTAGAATGGATACATCGTTTAAGAGATGAAGATTATCCAGCAGACTGTTATGTTTTTGACTACGGATGGCGCGGTGATGTTGCTGATAATGGTGGAAATCAAACAGGTGCCGGTCAAAAATGGAGAAAACAAATGTGGAACAATGATAAGACAAAGTTCCCAGATATCGATGCAATGTTTAAAGAAGCCGATGCACTTGGCTTTAAAGTAGGTTTACATAATAACGCAGGAACACCTGAAGCTTCTGGGGGAGCTGAATTATACAAACCAGAAAATGAAGCAAGATGGGTAAAATCTTACATGGATAGCGTTATTACAACTGGATATGGTGACTGGTTCTGGCCAGATGAATTTGATGTATTAGGAAGCAATACAGCTCCAACATTCTCATCTAAAGGTGCTTATGAAGCATGGCAAGAATATACAGATCAAAGTCGTCCAATGTTTATAACTCGTGGAAGCTATGCAGGACAACATTATGCAACTGCATGGTCTGGAGATATTAATCCAACTTCACAGGAATTGACTAATCAAATTGGATTTAGTATTGATGCTGGTTTAATTGGTTATTGGGCTACTTCACATGATTTAGGTGGATTCATGAAACGCCCAAGTAATGAATTATATACACGCTGGGTATCTGAATTTGGAGCATGGAATGGAATTATGCGTACTCACGGTCATGATGGACGTGAACCATGGACTTACAGTGAAACAGCTCAAGAAACTTTAAGAGAAAATTTAAAGATTCGTTATGCATTATATCCATATACATACTCTTTAGCATGGCAAGGATATAGTCAAGGTGTCCCAATCATGCGTGCAATGCTACTTGAAGATGGTAGCCAATATAATCCAGATGCATGGGATTTAAATGAACAATATTATTATGGTGATTATTTCTTAGTAGCACCTGCTTCTGATACTAAAGATACAGTTGTTTCAGTTTGGTTACCACCTAAAACAACATGGTATAACTATTATACAGGTGAACGCTATGAAGGTGGCGAAAATGGAAAAACAATTAGAGTAGCAGCTGAATTGGATGAAATTCCAGTATTTGTTAAAGCTGGAGCAATTATTCCAATGGGACCTGAAGTTGACTACGCTGATGAAAAACCATTAGATCCACTTACATTAGATATTTATGCCAAAGGTGAAAGCAGCTTTACATTATATGAAGATGATGGTCAAACTCGTGAATATATTACCCAAAATGCCTATACTACTACAACATATGATTGTGTAGAAAACGGTAGTGAAATTGATTTTAAAATCAATGAACGAGTAAATAGAAATGCAGATGTATATACACCAGTAGATAGATCATACAATTTAAAATTCAATCATATTGAATCATTAGGAAATGTTACTATTAACGGTAGTGATATTAGTCGTGTTAATTCATTAGATGAATATAATGCTGCTTCAGAAGCATATTGGCTAGATAGTGAAAATAACATTGTATATGTAAAAACTGAAGATACTGGTAAAGAAATAAATGTTAAATTATTAGAAGTTGTACAAAAAGAACCAGAATTAGGTGAAGAAGATGAAAGTCTTCCACCACAAGAAATTAATGATGGTGATGTTTATGAATTAGAAGATGCAACTTTATTACCAGTAAGTGGTGATAGTCTTACTGTTGATACTGAATGGAAAGGTTATACAGGAACAGGATTTGCTAAAGGATTTAAAGCAAAAGGTGATGCGCTTGAATTTACTGTTGATGTACAACAAGCAGGAGATTATAATCTAGTTTTAAATGTCAACAATGGAAAGAAAAATGATCCTAAATATGATAACAGTCCACGTCAAGGTACAATGTATCTAAATGGTCAAAAATTACAGGACTTTGAATTTGAAGTAACTGAAAAATGGGGCGAAACAGTCAATGGCGTAAAACAAGGGGTATGGAAGAAATATACAATTGAAAATGTGTCATTGAGTGAAGGTGTCAATACATTTAGATTTGTTGCTGAAGGTGATAGAAACCCTGGAAATTATAACCTAGATTCACTTACATTCAATAAGATTGATCGTTCTGTTGATGCATTTAGTCAAATCGAAGCTGAAAATGCAAATAGTTATGAAGGATTTGAAATCACTGAAGATCAAGTAGCTAGTGGTGAAAAAGTACTTTCTACTACTACTGATGGTGCATGGTTTGGATTTAATGAAGTTAAAGGTGAAAGTAAAGGCGGAGTAAAAATTCGCTTAAAGAGCAGTACTGGTGGAAAACTTACAGTATATGAAAATGGTGTTGGTGATAAGATTTTAGCTACAATGGATATACCAGCTAATGATGAATGGACTACTTATGAAATATCATCAAAAGATACAGATGCTACTGTAAGTCCAATTTACTTAGAATTTACTGCTTTAGAAAATAGTGATTTTAAATGCGATGTTGACTGGTTCAATTTCGTACCAAAATTACCAGAAATTAATCCAGGTGATATCTTTGAATTAGAAGATGGAGAAGGTGTCACAGATTCAGCAAATAACCGCTTAAGAGTAGATACAGAATGGAAAGGATATTCTGGTAGCGGATATGTAGCAGGATGGAAAGATGTAGGAAACTACGTTGAGTTTACTGTAGATATTAAAGAAGCTGGAACTTATAACTTAGTAGTAAACGCTGGATGCGGTAAAAAAGGTTCATCTATATATGATGACACTCCAAGAACAGGAGCATTATATATTAACGATGAAAAAGAAAATGATTTTGAAATTCAAGTAACTCCTACATGGGGTGACAGTAGTAAAAATGGTGATTGGAACGAAGTTACAATTGCAAATGTTGAATTAGAGGCTGGTAAAAATACAATTAAAATTCGTAGCGAAGGTGATGTAAACCCAGGAAACTTCAATCTTGATTACATGCGCTTTGATAAAGTAACAACATATCAAATAAATGCAACAAGTAATGATGAAACAATGGGAACTGTAACAATCACACCTGAAAAAGATAGTTATGTACAAGGTGATGAAGTAACATTAACTGCTAAACCAAATGAAAGATACGAATTTGTAAACTGGACATTAAATGGTGAAGTAGTTAGCATGGATGCAGAATATAAATTCACTGTATCATCTGATGCAAATTACGTAGCTAACTTTAAAAAAGTTGTTGTTGATAGTGATAAAACAGCATTAAAGATTGCAATCGATTTAGCAAATGCAATCACTGATGAAGATTTAGCTAATGTTGTACAAGCAGTAGTTGATGAATTCATTGCAGCTAGAGATGAAGCTAATGAAGTATACAATGATACAAGTGCAACACAGGCAGAAGTAAACGTGGCATTTGATCGTCTTGCAAGTGCAATGCATATGTTAGACTTTGAAAAAGGTGACAAAACAGCATTAAAAGTATTTATCGATAAAGTTAGTGGATTAGATTCAAGTAAATATTCAACAGATACATGGGCAACATTTGAAACTAAGTTAAATGAAGCAAATGCTGTATACAACGATGAAAATGCAATGCAACCAGAAGTAAACAGTGCATATGAAGAATTAGTAACAGCATTCTTGAACTTAAGATTAATTCCAGATAAGAGTTTATTAGAAGATTTAATCAATCAAGCAGAAGGATTAAATAGTGCAAACTATACAAAAGCATCATATGCTGTAGTAGAAAATGCATTACTAACAGCAAAAGCAGTATATGAAAATCCAAATGCAACTCAAGAAGAAGTAAATAGTGCAAAAGATGTATTAGAAAAAGCAATTAATAGCTTAGAAGCAAATACACCAGTAGATAACACAGCAAGTACACCAATTAATAATACTGCAAACACACCAGTAAATAATGGTGATACAACTACAAGTGTTAAAACAGGTGATGAAGCACTAGTAGAAACATTAGCAGGAATTACATTATTATCTGTTGCAGGATTTGCAATACTTAGAAAAAAAGAAAAAGATTAATAGTATTAAAGGGAACTAGTTAATATCAAACTAATTCCCTTTTTTGATAGATTATCGTAAACTATTTAAAGACAATATAAATTATTTGATTTTATAAATTGTAAAAAACCGGCAAACTGTCGGTTTTTTGATAAAATATATATTTTTGTTTTATAGTCAATTTGATTTTGGTATAATATTATGGATTAGGAGTGAAAAGATGAGTGATTTAAATAGATATAATGAACTAAAACAAAAAATTATGTATCATAATGATCGCTATTATAATCAAGATGATCCAGAAATAAGCGATTATGAATATGATATGATGATGCAAGAATTAAAAGCTTTAGAAAAAAAGCATCCAGAATATATAACAGAAGATTCACCAACTCAAAAAGTAGGTGGTGAAGCTAAACGTGAAGCAGGGGTTCTTGTAAGACATAATGTACCAATGTTATCACTTCAAGATGTGTTTTCTAAAGAAGAGGTAGAACAATTTGTTAAAGACATGCAAGAACAGCTTGATGATCCAACATTTGTTGTAGAATATAAAATAGATGGACTATCACTTGCATTAAGATATGTAAATGGTAAATTAGATGTTGCAATAACTCGTGGTGATGGAATTTTACAAGGTGAAGATGTTACAGCTAATGCTAAAGTTATAAAAGATGTCAAGAAAACATTAAAGGAACCAATTGAATATTTAGAGGTTCGTGGTGAAGTTTATATGACTAATGAAGCATTTAATCAAGTAAATGAAATGCAAGAAATAAAAGGTAAAAAAACATTTGCTAATCCACGTAATTGTGCAGCAGGAACACTTAGACAATTGGATAGTAAAATTACAAAAGAAAGAAATTTATCAATGTTTGTTTTTAATATTCAAGATGTCCGTGGTAAACAATTTGTTAGTCATAGCGAAGGTTATGAATACTTAAAAAAACAAGGAATTAAAGTTATTGAAAATTATAAAATATGTAAAACTGCTGATGAAGTTTGGCAAGCAATTGAAGAAATTGGTGAAAACCGCGATAAATTAAAATATGATATTGATGGTGCAGTAGTAAAAATAGATAATTTTGAAGATCGTAGAAAATTAGGAAATACCGCTAAGGTTCCGCGCTGGGCAATTGCTTATAAATATCCTCCTGAAGAAAAAGAAACTAAACTATTAGAAATCGAACTTTCAGTAGGAAGAACAGGTAGAATTACACCAACAGCTATTTTTGAACCAATTCGCTTATGTGGAACAACAGTATCAAGAGCTACCTTACATAATCAAGATTTTATTGATGATTTAGATATTCGTATCGGTGATACGATCGTAGTTTATAAATCAGGTGAAATTATTCCTAAAGTTAAACGTGTGGTCAAAGAAAAACGACCAGCCAATAGTGTTCCTTATGTAATCGGTGATCGCTGTCCAGTCTGCAATGCTCCTGCAATTCGTGAAGGGAATAATGCGGATATAAAATGTACTAATCATAGTTGTCCAAGTAAATTGGTTAGAAATATTGTTAATTTTGTAGGAAGAGATGCAATGGATATTAAAGGTTTTGGTTTAGCGTATGTGGAGACTTTAGTATCTTTAGGATATATTAAAGATTTAAGTGATATTTATGGTTTGATTGATAAGCGTCAGGAACTATTAGATAAAAAGGTTATTGGGTTAGTTAAGAGTACTGATAATTTATTAAATGCAATTGAAAAGAGTAAGAATAATGATGCTAGTAAGTTACTTACAAGTCTAGGAATTAGTAATGTAGGAAAATCAGCTGCAAAGAATTTAATGAAAAAGTTTAAAAGTATTGATAATTTAATGAATGCTAGTTATGCCCAATTAATTGAAGTAAATGATATTGGTGATATTAGTGCTATGGCAATTATTAATTATTTTAAAAATCCTGATAATCGTATAGTAATTGATAAGCTTAAAAATTATGGTGTAAATATGAAAATCATTGAAGATGAAGATAGTGATGATCGTTTTGATGGAATGACTTTTGTTGTTACAGGAACGCTTCCTACTTTGTCAAGAAAAGAAGCAAGTGATATAATTGAAAAGCATGGTGGTAAAGTTTCAGGATCGGTATCTAAAAAAACAAGTTATTTACTAGCTGGAGAAAATGCGGGAAGTAAATTAGTAAAGGCACAAAGTTTAAATGTTAAGATAATTGATGAAGAAACTTTATTTGAGATGGTTAAGTAGTAAAAATAATGTTATAATGCACTAGTACAAGGAGGAATTGTAAGATGAAGAAAATAACTATTTTATTAATTTTTACTTTGTTACTTACAGGATGTCATGATGCAAAAGAGAAAGTTGAAAATCAAACTGCAAATGATGTTTCGACTACTGATAGTTTAGATGATACTTTTTATCGAGTAGTTAATTTTAATACAAATTTAAATCGTGATAATTATTATACTTCTTTTGGACAAACTAGTGATTTTCAAACAATAGGTAGAGAGTTACAAGTTTTATCGACAGAACATTTTTCAACAGATGATTATTATATGTCATCTGGGCAATATTTAAAAAATGAAGATATGGATAAATTACTAAGACGTTCTAGTGATCCTAAAGAGTATCCATATACTTTACAGGTTCAAAGAGGAGAGTCAGTAGGAGGAATTCAAAATCCGATTATGGTTTCTACTGTTCATGAACAAGATTATTATTTAAGAGAAGGCGATGAATATGTAATAAGTGGTATTTCACTTGCAATTGTACTTGATCCTCGTAATGAAGATAATTCACGTTTAACAACTTCTTTGGATGATCAAACAGTTGAAGAATATGGTCGTCAAACGATTAGTAAGCTTTATGAATATTTGCAAACAAAAAAGGATTTAAAAGATGTCCCTGCTAATATTTGTGTTTATTATGCAACAAATACTAATGAAAGTACAATTAATGGTCGATATATTTTAAAGAGTTACTGTGATGGTAGTGTTGGAAATATTGAAACTTTAAATTATCATAATTATATGTTTTCTAGTGAAGAAGCGACTTTAGCTGATGAAGAAGTTGCTTCACAATTTGAAATATTTAAAAGTAATATGAAAAAAGCTTCTACTGAAGCAGTTGGAGTAATTGGATATGGTCGTTATAAAGATAACACTATTCAATCAATGAATATTAATTTAAATGTCAATGTAAAAACATATGAAGAACTAATTTATTTAGTTTCTACAGCAGCAGATGAAGTCGATAGTCAATTTACTGGCTTTGATGTAAAAGTATTAGTATATTCACAAGATAAATTAGAAGCAATTATTATTAGAAATAAAGGCGAAGAGGCTAAAAGTAGTTTATTATATTAGGAGAAAGTTATGGAAAGTAAAGAAGAAATGTTAAAGAAGTTAGGCTTAAAAACTATGTTTAATATTAGTGATGAAGAAATGCCTGAACTTGTAGAAGAATATGATATTTTTATGAATCATGTATCAGTGTTGGAAAAAATTGATACAACCGGGGTTGAACCATTAGCATACCCTTATGAAATTGAAACAAGCTTTTTACGTGAAGATAATCCAGTTGATGTAATAAGTTTAGAAGATGTATTAGCTAATGCTAAAAGTGTTCAAGAAAATCAAATTAAGGTACCAAAGGTGGTGGGATAATGGAAGTATATTCAATTGAAGAATTACATAATTTAATTGTTAATAAAGAGATAGATTTAGATAAATATTATGAAGAATTATTTGAAGAAGCAACTTTACAACAAGAAAGATTAAATGCTTTTGTAACAATTACTAAAGATGAAGCTTTAAAAAATATTAAAGAATTAGATGTAAAAGAAGACGAGCTTTTAAAAGGGATACCTGCAGTATTTAAAGACAATTATAATACTAAAGGCATTAAAACTACTGCATCTAGTAAGATGTTAGAAGATTATGTTCCGGTATATAATGCTACTGTTGTAGAAAAATTATATAATCAAGGAATTAGTTTAGTTGGTAAAGCTAGTATGGATGAATTAGCAATGGGTGGAACAAATAAGTCAGCTTTAACAGGACCAGTGTTTAACCCATGGGATTCAAGTAGAATTGCAGGAGGATCATCTGGAGGAAGTGCTGCTCTTGTAGGATGCGGTCTTGTACCATTTGCCTTAGGTAGTGATACTGGAGATTCAATTCGTAAACCAGCTGGTTTTTGTGGAATTGTTGGTTTTAAACCAACATGGGGAAGAATCTCACGCTTTGGAGTCATTCCTTATGCATCAAGCTTAGATCATGTTGGAGCTTTTACTCGTAATGTTCGTGACATGGCAATTGTTACTGAAGCTTTAGCAGGTCGTGATGATCGTGATATGACATCAAGTAATCGTCCTGTACCACATTATTTAAAAGACTTAAATAGTGATATTAAAGGAATTAAAATTGCTGTTTTAAAAACAGTAAGTGATGAAATTAGAAATGAAGATATAAAAAATAATTTTGCTCATGTTGTTAATACATTTAAACAATTAGGAGCAATTGTAGAGGAAGTAGAAATTCCAAATCATTTAGCTAGAGCTATTTTACCTACATATACAATTATTGCAAATAGTGAAGCAACAAGTAACCATTCATGTTTAGATGGAATTAAATATGGTGATCGTCAACCTGGTAATTCAACTGATGAAGTAATGATCAATTCTCGTACAGATGGGTTTGGAGCGCACATAAAACGTCGTTTTATTTTAGGAAATCTTGCTTTAGCAACTGAAAATCAAGAAAAAATGTTTAGAAAAGCACAACGTGTAAGACGTTTGATTGTCGCAGAGTTAAATAAAATTTATCAAGATTATGATATTATTTTAACACCTAATGGAGGTAGTGTTGCTCCTAAATTAGATGATGCTAATGATGATCGTTTATCTGATGAATATATCATTTTAGAAAATCATTTAGCGTTAGGAAATTTTGCAGGAACACCAAGTTTATCATTACCTTCAGGTTTTAGTGAAGGAATGCCAATTGCAGTTAATTTAATGGGACGTTTATTTGAAGAACAAACGGTATTTAATGTAGCATATGCTTTGGAACAAGCCTTAGGCTTTGCTAATCAATATTCAAGAAAGGGGTAGGGAAGATGAATTTTGAAGTAGTTATTGGATTAGAGGTTCATTGTGAGCTTAAAACAAAATCAAAAATGTTTTCAGGATCCCCTGTATCATTCGGTGAAGCTCCAAATACAAAAGTTAATATTGTCGATATGGGAATGACTGGAGCAATGCCGGTTTTAAATAAATCAGGTGTTGAATATGCAATTCGTGTATGTGGTGCTTTAAATATGGAAATTGATGAATTAGTATGTTTTGATCGTAAAAACTACTATTATTCTGATTTACCTAAAGGTTTTCAAATTACTCAAGATCGTAGACCAATTGGACGTAATGGAACTATGAATATTGAAGTTGACGGACAAAAACAAGTAATTGAAATTGAAAGATTGCATATGGAAGAAGATACTGCTAAACAATTCCATTTTGATGATTATTCATTAATTGATTACAATCGTGCTGGGATTCCATTAATTGAAATCGTTACAAAACCAACAATTAGAAGCGGTAAAGCAGCAGCTGCATATTTAGAAAAACTTAGACAAATTTTATTATTTACTGATGTTAGTGATGCAAAAATGGAAGAAGGTTCAATGCGTTGCGATGTCAATGTTTCAATCCGTCCATTTGGTAGTGATAAATTTGGTACTAGAACTGAAATTAAAAATTTAAATAGTATTTCTAATGTTCAAAAAGCAATTGAATATGAAGTTGCAAGACAAGAAAAAGTGTTAATTACTGGAGGACAAGTGCTACAAGAAACACGTCGTTATGATGAAGATAAAAAAGAAACAGTTGTAATGCGTGCTAAAGGTGATGCGGTTGATTATAAATATTATCCCGAACCAAATATTTTACCAATTCGTCTAGATCATCAATGGGTTCAAGATATTATTGCTAATATTCCAGAAATGCCTGAATCTAGAGTAGAACGTTATATTAATGAATATAGGATTCCAAAAACTGATGCTTTGATTTTAGTTCAAACAAAAGAAATATCTGATTTCTTTGATAGTATTGTAACTTATACTGAGCATTATAAAATTGCATGTAACTGGTTATTAGGTGAAGTACAGGCTTATTTAAATAAAAATAATTTAATTATAAGTGATACGTTATTAACACCTGAGTATTTAGCTAAAATGATTAATTATATTCAAGATGGTACGATTTCTAGTAAACAAGGTAAAAAGGTCTTTGAAATATTAATGGCTGAAGGTAAAGATCCTGAAGTAATTATTGAAGAGAATAATATGAAACAGATTTCTTCTCCTGAAGAACTTACTAAGATTATTAATGAGGTTTTAGATGCTAATCCACAATCTATTGAAGATTATGGTAATGGTAAAGATCGTGCAGTAGGTTTCTTAGTTGGACAGATTATGAAGAAAACTGGAGGGCAAGCTAATCCTGGACTTACTAGTAAGTTGTTAATTGAATTGTTAAAAGAAAGAATTTCTTAATGTACAAATATTTTAATATTTGATACAATGGTTGAAGGAGGAACTAGATATGTCTCATAAAAGATTCGTTTTTGATGATGAAATAGAAGACTTACAACCATCTAATATTAAAGAAGATACTAGTAAATCTTTAAATAGAGAAGAAAAACCGATGAAAAAATCTAAACAAAAGAAAAAAAGTAATAAAAAGAAAAGAAAGTTTAAGAAGCGTTATCTTTTATTAATTCTGTTAGCTTTAATTATTGCATTTGTAGTTTATGTGTTTATTGCTGGTGGAAACGATGGACCTGTTTATGGAGATCGTTGTGCTTCTTTAATTGCAATTGATAAAGATAAGTTAAATAATGTAGAAGATAGTATTAAAAATAGTGATCCAAGTATTGATACAGTTGAAATTGAAGTGGATTGTCGTATTATTAAAATTACGATGAATTTTGTTGATAATACTGCTTCTGATAGTGCTAAACAATTAGCTACTAATGCTTTACATACTTTAGATGATGCATTAGGTAATGAAAAAAGTAATGAAGAAAGTCAGTATAGTGATTTACTTGGAATGGCTAATGGTAGAGGGCAATATAATGTTGAATTTGTTTTAACTAGTAATGGTGATAGTAATTTCCCTATTTTTGGAACAAAACATCCTAGTAGTGATGAAATCAGCTTTACTGGTACAAATGTAGTTGATCAAGAAACTACTGATCAAGTTTTAAAGAAAGATTCAACCCAATAGACGAGCAATGCTCGTCTTTTTAGGAGGAAAAGATGAAGAAAAATGATTATTTTTATGGTGAATGTATTGATTTAACTCATGATGGACAGGGTGTTGTAAAAGTTGATAATTTTACTTATTTTGTAAAAGGGATGTTAGTTGGTGAAACTGGGAAACTTAAAGTTATTAAGGTTTTAAAGAATTATGCGATTGCAAGATTAATTGAATTGGATAATGTATCTAAATATCGTGTAGAACCAAAATGTCCAGTTTTTAAACCATGTGGAGGATGTCAATTACAACATTTGAATCAAGAAGGACAAATGTTATTTAAGACTAAAAGAGTTAAAGATTGTTTAGAAAGAATTGGTAATTGTTTTGTTGAAGTTAATGATTGTTTAATGATGGAAGATCCATGGTATTATCGAAATAAAGTACAAATGCCAATAGGGGTAAAAGGAAATAGATTAGTTACAGGATTTTATAAACAAAAATCAAATGAAATAATTCCATGTGATGAATGTTTTATTCAAAATAAATTATCTAATCAAATCACTAAACGTGTAAAAGAGTTAATGGAAAAATACAAAATCTATCCTTATGATAAACTATCTCATCAAGGGAATATAAAGCATATCTTAACTAAACATGGTTATCATAGTAATGAAATTATGTTAGTTTTAATTAGTTATCTTGATAAAATAAATAATGTAGATAAGTTAGTAGCTGAAATTACTAAAGAATTTCCAATGATTAAAACAGTGATTCAAAATATTAATCATCGAATTGATAATGTTATTTTAGGAGATAAAGAAATTATATTATTTGGTGATGGTTTTATTTATGATAATTTATTGGATAATAGATATAAAATATCACTTAAATCATTTTATCAAATTAATCCAATTCAAGTAGAAAAGCTTTATCAAAAAGCAATTGAATTTGCTAAGTTATCAAGTGATGATGTTGTTTTAGATGCTTATTGTGGGATTGGAACAATTACATTATCATTAGCTAAATATGTAAAGAAAGTATATGGTGTTGAAATTGTTGATACAGCAATAAATGATGCTAGAAATAATGCTAAGTTAAATAAGATAGAAAATGTTGAGTTTAAATGTGATGATGCTGGAAAATATATGATTGAATTAGTAAATAATAATATCCATCTTGATGTTGTTTTTGTTGATCCACCAAGAAAAGGGTGTTCTAAAGAATTTTTAGATTATTTAATTCAAGCTAAACCAAGTAAAATAATTTATATTTCTTGTGATGTTGCAACTCAAGCTAGAGATATAAAATATTTACAAGAATTTAATTATCAAGTAGATATGTGTCAACCTGTCGATATGTTCCCACATACTACTCATATTGAAAATATCGTAAGATTAAAATATAAATAATAGTAAAAAGAAAATTTATTTTAATTTAAACTAAGATGAAAGATGACTTTGCTTTAAAACCCTAGTGGTCAAGTATCAAATAAAGGTAGGAATATAGTGAAATAATATATCACTGGTTTCTGCCTTTTATATTTGTCACATTTTCTTTTTGTTTTTGATTATTCATAATGAAAGCATAATTCTGCTTTTCATCTTAAGAAGTAAGGTTCTGGACTCAATCTCAAAAAGCAAAAAAGCATAATATATAACAGATTTATCAAAAACAAAGTAAGAACTTTTTTTAATAAAAAAAGGTTGAAAACAAATTCAATCTCTTAAAAAGTTATTTTGTTACAATCTTCATCAATTAAGCAAAATTAAAATTTTTTTAGAGTGATAAAATTATAAATGCCTTTAAAAATATAAACTATACTAATTATTATGAAAAATATATTCACTTTCCATTCATAAATCATAAGAACTATCATTGCTAAAGCAAGAGCAAAATCAATGATCATGAAAAAAATTTTTTCTCCTCGTTTATTATATGTCACCGCAATCATCTTCTTTACAATAAAATTTTTTATTTACTTTATTAAAGTATAAAATAAAATCAATAATTTTATAAGTCTGTTTATAATAAATTTTTTATGATAAAATAAATATATGTATCAGCAAAATGCTATAAGTACACATAATAATACCAACTATAAGTCGCATAGAACCACTATTTTGCATAAATATAGGTCACATATATTATAAAAATCTAATATCTAGAAACTTTAATAAGGCGAGTTATCGCTTTTTTTATATTGTTAAAAATAGTGATGAATGTTGTAATTATAAAATAAATGAGAAAATAGAAGTAAAATAAAGTATAATTAAGATATATTTATTAGTTGCAACTGCTAGTTGCGCTAATTGTCTAGTTAAATTGGTAGTAAGTAACTAGAAAATGGGCTATATTTATTTTGTAAATAGATTGGAGGTAATGAATGTGATATTAGCAGATAAAATTATTGAACTTAGAAAAAAGAATGGGTGGTCACAAGAACAGTTAGCTCAAAAGTTAAATGTAACTAGACAATCAATATCAAAATGGGAAGGCGCACAATCTGTTCCTGATTTACAAAAAATTATTTTATTAAGTGAGATATTTGGAGTAACTACAGATTATTTAATTAAAGATGAAATTGAAGAAGAAGAGTTTTTAAATGAAGATGTTGATTTAAAAGTAAGAAAAGTTACCTTAACGGAAGCTAAAGAATTTTTAAATATAAAGCATACAAGTGCCAAGTTAATGGCACTAGGAGTTTTTCTTTGTATTATTTCACCTGTTTGTTTATTTATTTTATTAAGTTTGGGTGATAAGATAATAGCTGGAAATATTGCTACAGCAGTAGGATTAAGCGTTTTATTAATTTTGGTTGCGATTGCTACAGGAATATTTATATATTGTGAAGAAAAGACTAAGAAATTTGATTATTTAGAAAATGAATTATTTGATACAGAATATGGGGTAAAGGGAGTAGTAAGCCAATTAAAAAAAGAATATCATGATATTTATGTTAAATATAATATTTTAGGAACGATTATTTGTATTTTGTCGGTACTACCGTTATTTTTAGGCATTGTTGTTTTAGATGATGAGTTGTTTATTTTAAAAATGATTGCAATATTATTAATACTAGTAGGATTAGGAGTTAATTTTTTTATAATCGCTAGTATTAATTATGAAAGCATGAATTTGTTTTTAAAAGAAAACTGTCAAAATAGTAAACTAAGTAAAAATAAAAAAATCAAAGATACTATTAGCAGCGTTTATTGGCTTTTGTCTTTAACAATATATTTGGGATATAGTTTAGTAAGTAATGATTGGGGACATAGTTGGATTATTTGGCCAATAGCTGGGGTTTTGTTTGCAATAGTAGCAGTTATTATTAATATTTTATTTGAGGATTGAGGTGATAGTTATTAAAGATTTATACTATATTTTAATGTGTTGTAATTTAGGTAATGTAAATAAATGTAAAAATTTGATTAAATCAAGTCGAATTAGAGTTAATAATCAAATTATTAAAGATATAAGATATCAAGTTGATATTGATGATGTTATTGTTTTTGATGGTGTTGAGTTAAAATGGCCATTTGTTTATTACATGTTAAATAAACCTAAAGGATATATTTGTGCTAATCATGATAAAAAATATAAATGTGTAATTGATTTAATTGATCGAGATGATTGTTATTGTTTAGGAAGATTAGATATTGATACAATCGGTTTATTGTTAATTACAAATGATAAAACATTATCAAAAAGATTATTATTACCTGAAAATCATATCGATAAAAAATATTATGTCACAGTTAAAAATAAATTAACTGATGATTTAATTGAAATATTTAATAACGGAATTATAATAGATCAAAAAGTAAAGTGTAAACCAAGTTATTTAGAAATAATTGATGACTATCATTGTTATCTTACTATTAATGAAGGTCGCTATCATCAAATTAAAAAAATGTTTTTATCATGTAATAACAAAGTATTAGAATTAAAAAGAGTTATGTTTGCTTCAATACATTTAGATAACAATCTATCATTGGGAAATTATCGAAAACTAAATAATCAAGAAATTAAACAACTTATTACAATAAATAATACAAAATAATATAAAATAGGTATATAATAAAACCCATTGGGGGGATATTTAATGTTATTTAGTAACCAAGATTTAAAAAAACTAATAATTCCATTAATAATTGAACAAATACTAGTAATATTAGTTGGTTTTTCAGATACTGTAATGGTTGCAAGTGTTGGAGAAGCAGCTGTATCAGCAGTATCATTAGTTGATGGGATTAATGTTTTATTAATCAATATTTTTTCAGCTCTTGCAACTGGAGGAGCTGTCGTTGCATCGCAGTTTATTGGTCAGGGTTCGATAAAAAAAGCTCAATATTCTGCTAAGCAATTAATTTTGATTACAGCTTTACTAGCTAGTGTATTAATGATCATTATCATTATTTTTAATGGTTCTTTATTGCAACTTATTTTTGGACATGTAGAAGTAAATGTTATGAAAAATGCTGAAATTTATTTTTTGTTTTCAGCAATTTCTTATCCATTTATTGCTTTATATAATGCTGGAGCAGCATTATTTAGAGCAATAGGAAATTCTAAGATTTCAATGATTAATAGTGCTATTATGAATGTTATTAACATTGGATTAAATGCAGTATTTATTTTTGGTTTTAAATGGGGCGTTTTTGGAGCTGTACTGGCAACTTTAATTGCTCGAATGGTTGCTTGTACAGTTATTTTAAAGACACTAAGTCATAAAAATAATGAATTGTATGTTGATGATTATTTACATTGGCATTTTGATTTTACTTATATTAAAAAGATTCTTACAATTGGGATTCCATCAGGTTTAGAAAATGGAATGTTCCAATTTGGTAAGATACTAGTACAAAGTTTAATTGCTTCTTTTGGAACATATTCAATTGCAGCTAATGCTGTTTCTAATAATCTTGCACAAATGCAAATTATTCCAGGAATGGCAATGTCGCTTGCAATGGTTACTGTAGTAGGTAGATGTGTAGGAGCTAATGATTATAAACAGGCAAAATATTATATAAAAAAATTAATGAAGATTACATATATTACAATGGCTGTTTTAATCGCTGTATTATTGGTTTTTACACCAATAATTTTAAAATTTTATGCTCTTTCAAAAGAAACAATTGATTTAGCATACCAATGTATTTTTATTCATACAATTTTTGCAGCTACAATTTGGCCATTGGCATTTACCTTTCCAAATGCTTTAAGAGCTTCAAATGATGCAAAATTTACAATGATCGTTTCGGCAACTTCGATGTGGATTTTTAGATTTTGTTTTAGTTATATTATTGGTCGATATATGGGTTATGGTTTATTAGGTGTATGGATTGCAATGTTTATTGATTGGATAGTGCGTAGTATTTTCTTTATCTGGCGATATCATAGTGGTAAATGGATGAATAAACAATTAGTATAAGGAGTAAAAAATGATTAAAAAAATTGTAAAAGATAAATTATTTTTAAGTCAAAAATCATCATTAGCATCAAAAGAAGATTTATATATAGTAGAAGATCTTTTAGACACAATTAAAGCAAACAAAGATAAATGTGTTGGAATGGCTGCTAATATGATTGGTTATAATAAGCAGATAATTGTAATTGAAAATGATGGTGAATATTTAGTAATGATCAATCCTTCAATTACTAAAACTATAGGTAAATATGAAACAAATGAAGGTTGCTTATGTCATGAAACCTTAATGCCAGCGTTGCGTTATCATAAAATAACAGTTGAATATTTAGATCTTAATTTTAAGAAAAAAACACGAACTTTCAAAGACTATCCCGCCCAAATTATCCAACATGAAATAGATCACTGTAACGGTATTTTAGTATAATTAAAAGATTGGCTTATAACCAATCTTTTTTGATATTAATAAAATTCATATCTTGAGGTAAATCAGCTTTAACAATAATCTGTTGCTTTGTAACAGGATGAATAAATTCTAATTTATATGCATGTAAGGCTACGCGATCAATTAATTTACTTTTATTACCATATAAAGGATCACTTAATAATGGATGATTAATTGAAGCTAGATGAACACGAATTTGATGCTTTCGACCAGTTTTTAAATTACATTTACAAACAGTATAATTTCTTTGTTTATCATGTTTAATAACTTTTATTTCTGTTATTGCTTTTAATCCTTTGTTCGTAACTCTCATTTTATTAACATGACGATCTCGAGCAATATCTCTATTAATTGTAAGATCATGATCGATAATTCCTTTACAAATAGCAATATAGCTTCTTTTTATTAATTTATTTGCCATCATATTATCTAATAGTGGTTGTAAAAGAGGACATTTACAAAATAATACTAAACCAGTCGTATCTTTGTCTAAACGATGAATATGTCGAATTGGCAAGTATTGATTTGTTTCTAAATAATAGTTTGCAACATAGTTACATAATGTATTTAGTTCTTTTTTTGTTTCTGGATAAATAGTTGTATTGATTGGTTTATTTACGATCAAGATAAAATCATCTTCATAAGCTATTGATAAAGGATATTCTTGAGGAATGTAATCAATTGCTTCTTGATTAAAAGCTTTTATTTTTAAATGATCATTTTTGTTTAAAAGATGATTATCGTTTATAAATTGATTATTTAAAGTATAATTTTTATCTTGTTTTAATAAATGAATTGTTTTCTTTGATAAATGTAAATAATTGAATATATCTCTAATTGTTTTATGATGAAAATCATCATCAATGATCAATGTTAAATAATCCCCTTGAAGCTTATATTTCACATAGATTCCTCCTTTTAAAAGCATTATAACAAATTAATGATATAAAATGCATAAATATCAAAAAAATGTAAACAATATAAGTAATTTTAGAATTACTAATGTAAAAGATAATAGGAGGAGATCAAAATGAGTGTTCATGATAACTTAGTTGAAATAAGTAAATCATTAGAAAATCTAGAAGAGACCGGTATTTATGATGTAGAAAAATATAGCTGCTCACTAAAACATTTAACTAATCAATTAGAATATTTTTATTGTCATTTAGTAAAAGAGCAAGGGCGTGATAGTGAAAATACGTTCTATCATTTAAAACTTAGGCCTAAAATTCATCAACTTGCATATTTCAATATTGGAAGAGGTTTTCCTAAAGAATTAATGGATGGACATTGGTGTTATATATTAAAAGATTTAGGCTATAAAATGTTAATTATACCATGTACTTCATTAAAAGGTAATAGTTGTAATCCAGGGTTTGAATTAGATATTGATGTAATGATGGAAAATGTAAAGACTAAAAGTCGTTTGCAGTTAAGTGAAATACGTTGTGTTGATATGCAAAGATTGGATTTACGAAAACCATTTTGTAATGTACTTAGTACACGTAAAGAAATTATTAATTATGTTGAAGAGCATTTGTTAAAATAAAAAAAGCCTAAAAAGGCTAATACATTAAAATTAATAAAGTTATTAAAAGTAGTAAGCAACAAAATAATAAAGAAATTTGACCAAAGAAATTAATTAATATTGTGGCAATAATTGCACCTAAAATAAAGAAGAAAATAATGATTAAATATCGAAAACAATGTTTCAATGCATCTTTATCATGTAAAAAAAGATAGGCAGATAATTTTTGACCAGCTGATTTTAAATTACCAGTGCACATAGTTGAAGCATATGGTAAACCACGAGTAGTTTTAAAAGCATTAACTTGTAATGAACAAACTAAACCAATCGTTACATTACAAATTAGATGTGGTAATTGTTTTGGTTCAAAAGCAATTATTGTAAGAATAATTATTTCAATTATCAAAATCAAATGTTGCCACTCAAGATATTGAAGATTAGTAAATTTATGTCTAATATATTCACTAATAACAATTCCAAGAAAAAATGCCGTAATTGGTAATAAATAATATAGTGCCCCCATAAAATCACTTTGAGCTATCTTTAATCCCATTAAAACAATATTACCAGTTTGTGCATTAGCAAAGACATTACCTTTTAAAATATAAGTATAGATGTCTAAAAATCCCCCAACAATCGCAAGTAAAATACCAGTTAGCAACGATTCATGAATCGTTGCTTTAAAATAACTTTTAAGTTTCATCATTAAAAACATGTAGCATTTTGCTACATGTATTTTTATAGATTTAATAAGCGTTTAGTATCACGTGCGATTACTAATTCTTCATTTGTTGGGATAACAAAAACTTTAACTTTAGAATTAGGAGTACTAATCAAACGATCACCTTTGCCATTAACATTTGCATCTTCATCAAGTTCAACACCTAAAGCATCTTTTAATAAATCACAAATACCTTTTCTTGCAAAGAATGAATTTTCCCCAATTCCTGCAGTGAAGCAGATTGCATCAACACCACCTAAAGCAATGAAATAACGTCCAATATAAGCAATAACACGGCGATAGAAAATATCAATTGCTAATTGTGCTCTTTCATTTCCTTCAATGGCAGCATTTTGAACATCTCTAAAATCACTAGAAATACCAGAAATTCCTAATAATCCTGATTCTTTATTCAACATCTTAATAACTTCTTTCATATCCATGCCAACTTCTTCAATTAAATAATCAATTACTGAAGGGTCAACATCACCACTACGAGTTCCCATCATGATTCCTGCAAGTGGTGTAAATCCCATAGATGTATTTACTGACTTACCATCTTTAATTGCTGTTAAAGATCCACCAGCACCTAAATGAGCAACGATAATTTTAGAATGTTCAGGATTACCTAACATTTCAATACATCTTCTAGAAACATAGTAATGACTAGTACCATGAGCCCCATACTTACGCACTTTATAATCAGTATAATATTTATATGGAATTGGATAAATATAACATTTTGGTTCTAATGTTTGATGAAAAGCAGTGTCGAATACCGCAACTGCACCAGCATTAGGAATTGCTTCTTTAAATGCATAATATCCAGTTAAATGTGCTGGATTGTGAAGTGGTGCCAATGATTTTAATTCGTCAATTTTATTTACAACATCTTCGTCAATAATAACTGATGAATCAAAATATGCGCCCCCTTGAACAACACGATGTCCAACGCCCTTGATTTCATCTAAATCTTTTACAATGCCTTTTTCAATTAAAGTATCTAATAATAGTTCTACTGCAACCTTATGATCTTTAATAGGACTAGTTGTAACTGTTTTTTTACCATCATATTTGATCGTAAAGATAGAATCTTCTAATCCGATTCTTTCAATAACCCCAGAGGTAATTACAGATTCGTCATCCATTTCAAATAATTGAAATTTTAATGATGAACTACCTGCATTTACAGAAATAATTTTTGCCATTTTTATACAGCCTCCTTAATCTATGGTCATTATATCATTATTTTATAAAATATCTATAAAAAAGCATAAGCTTTATAATTTTTTCTTGAAATTTGACTAATAAATCATATAATATAAATGAGCCAGGGGCGCATTTTGCTGAGAAAGGTTATACCTTGTCCCTTATTATCTGAACTGGGTAATGCCAGCGTAGAGAGAGCAATTTTAAAATTATTTGCTTTTTTACGCTTGTAAAAAAGCTTTTTTTAATTTTGTTTGGCTCTTTTTAAGAAAGGGGAAAACAAAGAATGAAAAACAAAAAATTTGAAATTACTACTAAAACAATGACTTATATGGCCATCTTTGCAGCATTACAAATTGTTTTAGAATATCTAACACAATTTACACCTACAATGCCAAGGGGTGGAAATATTAGTTTTTCTTTAGTAGCATTAATGTTATGTAGCTATTTAATGGGAGCTAGTTATGGTTTAATCGTTTCACTTGTATGTGTAGGGTTACATTTTGTCTTAGGTTTAGCGACATTTTATGGACCGCTATCAGTTATTTTTGACTATTTGTTACCGATGGCAATTGTCGGAATAGTTGGTTTGATTCCATTGATTAAAGTTAATCAAATTGAAATTCCAATTGGAATTATTATTGTAATGATATTAAAAACAATTAGTCATTTAATTGCTGGGTGGTATGCATTTAATACACCATTACTTAGTAACTTATCATATAATATCCCATATAATTTAGCCACTCTTGTAGTATGTTTTATCTTGTTTATGCTTTTATATCCAAGATTAAAAAATAAAATTAGAATATAATTAAGATATGACACGTATCACGATGATATGTGTCATTTTTATTGATGTTATGACATTTCACCTTTAAAAAAATATGCATTTTGTGTATAATAGAAATGTTATAAAGAGAGGTATTGAATGATGTCAAATTCCCTGGTAGGAAAAAAGGTATTAATTCATTGTTATAAACATGATGGAAGCATCCATCGATGTTGGTCCAAGGGATTTATTTTAGATGAAAATGATGATCATTTTATTGCGATAAATAATCGTACTTTAGTTACCGAAGCAGATGGACGAATGTGGCATACAAGAGAACCTGCAATATGCTACTTTCCTAAGAAAAAATGGTATAATGTTATTTGCATGATTCGTAAAACAGGAGTTTATTATTATTGTAATATTGCTTCACCAACTTTATATGATGGCGAGGCATTAAAATATATTGATTATGATCTTGATTTAAAAGTTTTTCCTGATGGAAATTATCGTGTTTTGGACGAAGAAGAATATCGTCAACACGCAAAACAAATGAATTATTCAAAAGAATTAGATAAAATATTAAAAAAACAATTAGAAATATTAATTAATTTAGCTTCAAAAAGAGCTGGTCCATTTGATGAAGATTTTACTAAACACTGGTACCATATCTATGAAGATCTAACACAAGGATAGGTGAAAAAATGCAAACAGTAATTAGAATCAATAATTTAGATGAAACAATTGAATTAGGAAAGCAATTAGGTGAATTATTAAAACCAAATATGCTAATTACTTTAAGTGGGGATTTAGGTGCTGGTAAAACTACTTTTACTAAAGGGATTGGTTTAGGTTTAGAAATTAAAAAAATTATTAATAGTCCTACTTTTACAATTTTAAAACAGTATCAAGGAAGATTGAATTTATCACATTTTGATGCTTATCGTTTAGAGGGGCAAGATGATGATTTGGGTTTTGAAGAGATCTTTGATAGTGATGATGTTTGTGTAGTTGAATGGGCAAATTTTATTGAAGATATTTTACCAACTGAAAGATTGGAAATTGAAATAAAAAAAATTGATGAAAATGCTCGTGAATTTATATTTAGAGCAATAGGATCTAGATATGAGCAGTTATTGGAGGAGTTTAAATGAAAACAGTTGTAATGGATACATCAAATGCTTATCTAGTAATAGCTTTATATGAAAATGATAAATGTCTTGAGCAATATCAAGAGTTTGGTAATAAAAAGCAATCTGAATATGCTATAACTTATTTAGATGAAATGTTAAAAAGAAATAATTTTAATATTTTAGATTTTGATGAAATGATAATAACGATTGGTCCCGGTTCATATACCGGTCAAAGAGTTGCCTTAACGATTGCTAAAACATTAGCTGCAATTAGTAAAATAAAAATAAAAGCAGTATCTTCTTTACATGGATATGTAGGTAGTGACAAGGCAATTAGTGTTATCGATGCTCGTAGTAAAAAGATATTTGTTGGAGTGTATGATAATAATTGTAAGGTTATTGATGATCAAATAATGTTGATTGATGATTTTAATGATTTTAAAAAGCAGTATCCTGATTATCCAGTATATGGAGATAGTGAAATAGTGGGGTATGATAAAATTGAAGTTGATTTATGTAAAAATATTTATGAGGCTTCAAAAAGTGTTGAATATGTTGAAGATGTTGATAATTTAATTCCTCATTATTTAAAGGATGTTGAGGCTAAAAAAATATGCTAATTAGAAAAATGGAATGTTTGGATATTGATAAGATCGTAGAGATTGAAAAAGAATTGTTTACTTCTCCTTGGGATAAAGATGCTTTATATTATGAAGTAGAGAAAAATGCTTTTTCGACTATTTTGATTTTAGAGAATAATGATGAAATAGTTGGATATATTGGGATGTGGTTATTAGGTGATCAAACTCAAATAACTACATTAGGAATAAGAAAAATGTACCAAGGTAGAGGATATGGAAAGCTTTTAATGGATAAATGTGAAGAAATTACTAAAATGCAAGGATATCCAAATATTAATTTAGAAGTACGTGTTTCTAATGAAAAAGCAATTAGTTTATATAAAAAATGTGGTTTTAAAATTGTTGCTACAAGAAAGAATTATTATCAAGATAATCATGAAGATGCATATTTAATGATAAAGAAAATGGAGGATAAGTAAATGTCACTGATTTTAGCAATTGAATCAAGTTGTGATGAAATGGCAATGGCTATTTTGAAAGATAAACGTGAATTTTTATCAAGTGTAGTAGCCTCCCAAATTGATATACATGCAATGTATGGTGGAGTAGTTCCAGAAATTGCTAGTAGAAAGCATGTTGAATGTGTAAGTGTAGCATTAAAAGAAACATTAAAAAAAGCTAATGTTACAATTGATGAAATTGATGCTATAGCAGTTACTAAAGGACCAGGTTTAGTTGGTTCATTGCATATTGGATTGCAAGCGGCTAAAACAATCTCTATGGCATATCAAAAACCATTAATTGGGGTTCATCATATTGCTGGTCATATTTATGCAAATAATTATAATCAAGATATGATATATCCAAGTTTATGTTTAGTTGTAAGTGGTGGACACAGTGAATTAGTTTTATTAAAAGCACCATTTGAATTTGAAGTTATCGGAACTACATTTGATGATGCTGTTGGTGAGGCATATGATAAAGTTGGTCGAGTTTTAGGATTACCGTATCCTGGTGGTCCGATAATTGATAAAATGGCTAGCGTTGGAAAAGCAACATATGATTTACCGCTTCCTTTAGATGATAATAGCTATAATTTTAGTTTTAGTGGTTTAAAATCAGCGGTAATTAATTTAAATCATAAAGCTAATCAACGTGGTGAAACAATTAATAAAGAAAATTTAGCGACGTCTTTTCAAAATGTGGTAATTGAGGTTTTAGTAAATAAAACGATTAAAGCAGCTAAAGCTTATGGTGTTAAACAAGTAATGTTGGCAGGTGGAGTAAGTGCTAATCGAGGATTAAGAACGGCAATGGAGATGGCAGTAAGTAATTTGGATGGCGTTGAATTATTATTACCACCTATGAGTTGTTGTACTGATAATGCTATGATGATTGCTTTATGTGCAAAACAGATGTATGATTTGAAAATGTTTAGTGATTTATCACTTGGAATTAAACCTAATTTAGATCTTGAAAGTGAATCTTATCAAGGAGTAAGAAGTGATGGATAAAAAAATTTCAAATGCAACGATGTCGCGTTATCCGGTTTATTTAAAAGCTCTTAGAAAAATGCAACATGAAGGTAAAGAAAACTGTTTATCAAGTGAATTATCAGAATTAACAGGAATTTTAGATACAACGATTCGTCGAGATTTTACTTATTTATCTAAAACTAATAATTTTGGTCAACGTGGTAAAGGTTATGATGTTAAGCATTTGATTGATGTATTAAGTGAAGTATTAGGCTTAGGATTGGATGAATCGATTATTTTAATCGGGGTTGGAAATTTAGGAAGCGCGATTTTAAAATATAATCGTTGGCAATATACGGTTGGAAAAATTGTCTGTGGTTATGATCAAGATAAAAATAAAGAGGGTGAACGTTTTGGAGTTAAGTTGTATAATATTGATGATTTGGAAAAAACTTTTCCAAAAGATTGTAAGATTGCAATCTTAGCTATTTCAGAAAATGTTCAGCCAACAGTAGATCGTTTAATGGATTTAGGAATTAGAGGAATTGTAGATTTTACACATACTCATTTTACAGTTAGACCTGGTGTAGAGGTTCAGCAAGTAGATGTTGTAGTAGCAATCCAAGAATTAGTAATTAAGATGGATTCAAATCGATAATAATGCTTGAATAGTATGGATGATAAAGTATATAATATTTAAAACTAGGAGGATTAATATGTTTGAATTTATAACGGTTAGAGAATTATATGAAATGTTTTTAAGTAATCAAATGATGGATTTAGAAGGATATGAATATGTTGAACTTGAGGGTTGGGTTCGTACTAATAGAAATAGTGGTAAATTAGGTTTTATTGCTTTAAATGATGGTACATATTTTAAAAATTTACAAATTGTTTATACTGAACAAGGAATTGATAATTATGCAGAAATTGATAAATTATCAACAGGAAGTGCAATTAGAGTTGTTGGAAAATTAAAATTAACTCCTGAAGGAAAACAACCTTTTGAAGTAGAAGCAACTGAAATCGAAATTGAAGGTCGTTGTGATGAAGATTTCCCATTACAAAAGAAACGTCATTCTTTTGAATATATGAGAGAAATTCCTCATTTAAGACCTAGAGCTAATACTTTTTATGCTATTTTTAGATTACGTAGTGTTTTATCAATGGCGATTCATGAGTTTTTCCAATCACAAGGATTTGTGTATGTACATACACCAATCATTACAAGTAATGACGGTGAAGGTGCTGGAGAAATGTTTAGAGCTACAACTATTGATGGAACAAACTTTGAAGATGACTTTTTTGAAAAAGAAGCTTTTTTAACAGTTACTGGTCAATTACATGTTGAAGCTTTTGCTATGGCATTTAGAGATGTTTATACATTTGGGCCAGCTTTTAGGGCAGAAAATTCAAATACTTCAAGACATGCTAGTGAGTTTTGGATGATTGAACCTGAAATTGCATTTGCAGATCTTGAAGATGATATGGATTTGATTGAAGATATGGTTAAATATTGTATTGACTATGTTTTAGATAATGCTCCAGAAGAAATGAATTTCTTTGCTTCAATGATTGATAAAGATTGTATTAATCGTATTACTAAAGTTAGAAATAGTGATTTTAAACGTATGACATACACTGAAGCAATTGAAATTTTAGAAAAGGCTGATGTTAAGTTTAAAAATAAAGTTTCATGGGGAATGGATTTAAATAGTGAACATGAACGTTATATTTGTGAACAAGTAGTTAAAGGTCCAGTATTTTTAACTGATTATCCAAAAGAAATCAAAGCATTTTATATGCGTTTAAATGATGATAATAAAACAGTTGCCGCTTGTGACTTATTAGTTCCAGGAATTGGAGAATTAGTAGGTGGTAGTCAACGTGAAGAAAGATATGATGTCTTAGAAAAAATCATGGATGAAAAAAATATGACTAAAGACAACTTACAATGGTATATGGATTTACGTCGATATGGTGGATGTAAGCATGCAGGATTTGGTTTAGGCTTTGATCGTTTCTTAATGTATTTAACAGGTATGCAAAATATTCGTGACGTTGAACCTTTCCCAAGAACACCAAGAAATCTGAAATTTTAAAAAAGCCTATATTTTTATAGGCTTTTTCTTTTCTTGCGGTATAATATAACTAGGAGGCGATGAAATGAATGAATATGATTTAATCAATTGCTATTTGAATCTAATTTTCGATAATAGCTTTACTTATTTTACTCGCATTCTTGATGGATATCGTGGATTATGTCAATTTAGAAAATGGATGCGTAAACGCAACATTAATCTAAATGCCATTGAAAATATAGGCTATGATGCTTTTAATGCTATTTGCAAAGCTAAAAATAGAGAGCAGATAATAGATAAAATTGATCCTAAATACTTAGATGAGTTAATGGAATATATTAATACAGAAAGAAATAAATATCAGATTGTTGTATTGTCTAGTTTTGATTATAGCGATACTATCAATGTTTATTTAACTTCATCACAAATTGTTAAAGATTTAAGTAGTGATAAAGTAAGTGTTATTAATTGTCATAGCTTATTAAAGAAAGATGATTTATCATTTTATGGGCCATATAGGCATTTTATAAATGCATTATATCAAATTGATCGTTGGCCAGGTCTTTTAATATTTAAAGGTGACAATTGGTCTTTTTTGCCTGTATACACGATAAAAGACATTCAAGATGCAATGTTTAAAATAAAACAAGATACTATCTTTTCAAGTAGATATCTAAGTCCATACGATAGTTATTTTATACAACTTAGTGATTTACATTTAGGAAATAAAAAGAAAAATAAAGGTTGTCTAGCTTTAGAAAAAAGTTTAGATGAAACGTGTAAACAATTACGATCATATTATTCATTGAAATTTTTAATTACTGGAGATTTAATGAATTCGCCTAATCGTAAAAATATGTATGAAGCATCTAACTTTATGAAGTTATTAAAAAATAAATATAGCGGAGATGTTTCTTTTATTTTAGGTAATCATGATGTAATAGTTAATGGTTTTAATATTTTTAAAAGACAAAAAAGTAAAGTGATTGCTTTTTTGTTGAATGAAAGTATTAAAGTATTTGAAAAAGAAAAAATTATTTTAATCAAAATAGATTCCACAGTAGAAGGAAATTTAGCAAGAGGAAAAGTTGGTAAAAAGCAATTAGATAATATTGATGAAGAATTAGCAAGTATTAAAAATCTAAAAGACTACACGATGGTAGCAATGTTACATCATCATTTATTTCCAATTACTCGAGATGAGTTTTTAAAACAAAGATGGCGTGAAAAAATGTTTGTAGGAAAAATAATGGATAGTTCTAAAGCGCTAGTAGATAGTCAAGATTTAATTGAGTGGTTTAGAAAACATCAAATTCAATATGTTTTACATGGACATAAACATTTACCGTTTTTTACTAATCATGATGGTATGTATGTTATTGCTGCTGGTTCTTCTTGTGGAAGTGGCGCTAAAGAAAGTGATAGTCGTTATTTAAGTTATAATGTATTAAAATATGATCATCGTTATAAACGTTTTAAATATTGTTTTATTATTTATGATGATATGACTTTACAAGATCGTCAAAGAATTATAGTAAATATGTTTTAGGAGAAAAAGATGAAGTTAGTAGATGGAATGAAAGATGAAAAATTAGGTAGTGCAATATTGTATTGTTTTACAAAAGGATATGGTTCAGTTCCAATGGATGTATATAATGTTGTTTTACCATTATTGTATAATGATATTTTTAGAGAAGAAGTTGGAAAGTTTAAAGACTTTACAAAGTGTATTAAAGCTTGCAATGAAAAAGATAAAGATTTTACGAATAAGGTTTTAAAGGATATTAAAAATATGGATGAAATTACTAATCGTAGTTTAGGAATTTCATTATTAAATAAAGATTTAAATTTTGAAATAAATGAAGGAGTAATGAGTGGAAACTGTAATACTTCAAAGATTTTAGATTTAAATGAAGCAATTTTACTAGGTGAAATGTTAGCTGGTAAAAGTTTAGATGAGATTGTAAACATGATCCAAGAAGATTTTAAAATTGTGTTTTTAGATAGCGAAACTTTAGGAAATGATGTAGATCTTAGTAAACTTAATAAATTTGGAGCAGTGACAATTTATCAACAAACTGATAAAAAAGATATTCCTGATCGAATCAAAGATGCTGATGTTGTAATTACTAATAAACATCTATTAGGCAAAGAACAGTTAAAAAACTGTACAAAATTAAAATTAATTTGCGTAACAGCAACAGGTGTAAATAATATTGATTTAGAATATTGTAAAGAAAATATGATTACTGTATGCAATGTTAAAAGCTATTCAACTAATGCAGTTGCTCAACACACATTTGCATTACTTCTAGATCTTTATAATAAAACTCATTATTATCATCATTATATTGCTTCTGGAAATTACTCATCTAGCTCAATGTTTACACATTTAGGTTATACATTTAATGAATTAGCTAATAAAACTTGGGGAATCGTAGGAATGGGTGAAATTGGCCAAAAAGTAGCTAGTATTGCTAGTGCTTTTGATTGCAATGTTCAATACTATTCAACAAGTGGGAAAAATAACCATCAAGCTTATAAACAAGTAGATTTTGATACGTTGTTAAAAACTAGTGACATTATTTCAATTCATGCACCATTGAATAAACAAACTGAAAATCTTTTTAATCATGATGCGTTTATTAAAATGAAACCTTCAGCATATCTTATTAATGTAGGAAGAGGAAAGATTGTAAATGAAAAAGATTTAGTTGAGGCTCTAAAAAATTATCAATTAGCTGGAGCCGGATTAGATGTGTTTGAAAATGAACCATTTAATGATGATAGTCCATTGTTACAAATTAATGATGCTACTAAATTAATTATGACACCACACATTGCTTGGGCACCGGTTGAAACACGTAATCGTGTAATCGATGAAGTATGTTTAAATATTGAAGGTTTTAAAAATAATCAATTAAGAAATGTATGTACTTTATAAACACGGATAATTTTATCCGTGTTTTTTATTATTCGTATAAATGTTATAATTAGTTATATAGAGGTGATAACGATGAATAAAATATTAATATTGTATAAATCAAAATATGGGGCGACAAAAAAATATGCTTACATGTTAAAAAAAGAAATAGCTTGTGATGTTTTTGATGTAAAAGATTATCAAAAGGGAATGTTTGATAAGTATGAATTAGTTATATTTGCTTCAGCAATATATGCTAGTGGTATATCAGGCTTAAAAGTATTGAAAAAAAATTATGCAGAGTTAAAAAATAAAAAAGTGATTATTTTTTGTGTGGGAGCTTCACCTTATGATAAAAAAGCATTTGATGAAATTAGAGCTTATAATTTAAAAGATGATTTAAAAGATATATTGATGTTTTATGGTAGGGGAACATGGGATGAAAGTAAAATGAGTTTTAAGGATCGTAGTTTGTGTAAATTATTACAAAAAGTTATTGCTAAAAAGGATCCAGAGACTTATGAACCGTGGATGAAAGCATTAGTTTTAGCTAAAGGAAAGAAATGTGATTGGACTGATCGAAAATATATAGAACCGATTATCGATTATATAAAAAATGAAAATATATAAAATAATAATATGTGGTTTTGATAATTTGTTGAAATTTGTTAAACAGTAGGCTAAAATTAACCTGGTAATATTTTTAAGAAGGGTTGTAAAAATGAAAGAGAGAGAAAAATTTTCGTCAAGATTAGGATTTATTTTAATCTCTGCTGGTTGTGCAATTGGTTTAGGAAATGTATGGCGATTTCCATATATTGTTGGACAATATGGCGGAGCTTTATTTGTATTGATTTATTTATTTTTCTTGGTTGCCTTAGGGGCACCAATAATGACCATGGAATTTGCAGTTGGTCGTGCAAGTCAAAAAAGTGCAGTACTAGCTTTTAATACATTAAAACCAGGTAAAAAAGTTTGGAGTGGGATTGGTAAGTTTCAAGCATTAGGTAATTATGTTTTAATGATGTTCTATACTACTGTTGGTGGTTGGATGTTATCTTATTTTATAAAGATGGCAAAAGGAGATTTTATTGGAACGACACCACAGCAAGTAGAAAGTATTTTTAATAATTCACTGCAAGATCCAATATTACAAATATTTTGGATGGTAGTTGTGGTTTTCTTAGGGTTTGGAATTTGTTCATTAGGATTAAAAAATGGTGTTGAAAAAATTACTAAAGTGATGATGTGTTCACTTTTATTCATTATTTTGATTTTGGTTGTAAGAGCTGTAACATTACCAGGGGCTGGTGAAGGTTTAGCGTTTTACTTAATTCCAAATTTTGAAGCAATTCAAAAATATGGTTTAGTGGAAATAATTTTTGCTGCCATGGGACAGGCATTTTTTACACTTAGTTTAGGAATCGGTGCAATCGCTATTTTTGGTAGTTATATTGATAAAAGTCATCGTTTATTAGGTGAAACTATTAGTGTATGTACTCTAGATACTTTAGTAGCTTTGTTTTCTGGATTGATTATTTTTCCTGCTTGTTTTGCTTTTGGTGTAAATCCAGGAAGTGGACCAGGTTTAGTATTTATTACTTTGCCTAGTATTTTTAATGAGATGTGGTTAGGGCACGTCTGGGGAATGTTATTTTTTGTATTTATGAGTTTTGCGGCATTATCAACAATTATTGCAGTATTTGAAAATATTATTTGTTTTGCAATGGATTTATTTAATTGGAGCAGAAAAAAAGCAGTAATTATTAATTTGATTGTAATTTTAATTTTATCACTGCCATGTGCTTTAGGATTTAATATTTTAAGTGATATTGCTCCACTTGGTGCCGGTACAACAATTCAAGATTTTGAAGACTTTTTAGTAACATATAATTTCTTACCATTAGGATCACTAGCATATTTGATTTTCTGTACGACTAGATATGGTTGGAATTTTGATAATTTTATTAAAGAAGCTGATACTGGTAAAGGACTTAAATTTCCTAAATGGACAAAAAATTATTTAAAATATATTTTACCATGTATAATTATTATTTTATTTATACAAGGATATTATATGACATTTATAAAGTAAACTAGGGGGATTAAATCCCCCTATAATTGTATAAATAAATATTTAAGATTAGTATCGTGAATTATGATATAGTTTGTAATAGGTTATTAGTATTTAATAACGATAGAATTAAGTGTATTAATGTTTTATTATGAGAGGTTATCAAATGATAACTTTTTTATTTTGTAAAAAAGATTTTCACTACTAAAAACTAACGATTTAATATCTATTATCAAAATATGTTATAAAGGTTTAAATCTTGAAATTGTTATAAATACATGATAT
>OLNH01000141.1_pt1 | contig 72712 bp, 67 predicted proteins | sample 1643101 | NCBI WGS metagenome assembly OLNH01 (sample SAMEA3136758, study PRJEB25190) | human gut metagenome | biome: human gut; feature: human-associated habitat; material: faeces | place: Austria | collected 2013 | reverse complement strand
TCCGCGCCGCGCTGGGAAGGGCCGCGTAACGGTCCAAGAAATCGTCCGCAGTCCCGTCTCAGGACGGGATACAGTTTCCCAAACAGGGCTCAATCGGAAACTACGACCCAGTTTGAGGCCTCAAAACGGGACGCAGTTTCCGCCCGATCAGTCTTCGCCGCCATTCCGCCATTCAGCGACGCGTATCAGCAACTCTGTTCACAGAAAATATATGAACATATGTTCGATATACGCACATCTACCTGCGTATTTTCTGTCGAAAAACTTTGCTACTCCAAAAACACAATCGCGTCAAGGCTTTTCTTGCCCAACGGTCGGTACCTGATAAACTATTAGGTTGCGATAACTGGCGAAGCTATGCCTCGCCAACCCACCGAGCATTTCCGTGAAGGAGGAAAAACCTGGTGACCTACGCATACACTGCCACTGAGCGCAAGCGCGTCAGCTTCGGGAAAATCCCGGAGGCCATGGAGCTCCCCAACCTTATCTCTGTTCAAAGGGAATCCTTTGAGCGTTTTAAGGACGAGGGCCTTCGTGAGGCGTTTAAGGAATCCAGCCCCATCCAGAGCCAGAACCATGTTCTCGAGGTTACCTTCGGCGAGCATCAGTTTGGCGACCCCGCGCACACCGTCGAGGAGTGCCGCGAGAAGGATATGACCTATCAGGCTCCGCTTCTGACCGACGTCCGTCTCACCAACAAGGAGACTGGCGAGATCAAGGAGCAGCTCGTCTTTATGGGCGACTTCCCCATGATGACCGATCAGGGCACCTTCATCATCAACGGTACCGAGCGTATCGTCGTCTCGCAGCTCGTCCGTTCCCCGGGCGTGTACTTCAGCTCCGAGATGGATTCGGGCAAGCAGATCTACAAGGCTCAGATCATCCCGTCCCGCGGTGCCTGGCTTGAGTTTGAGGTCGATAAGCGCGACCAGCTCATGGTCTCCATCGACCGTAAGCGCAAGCAGAGCGCCACGATGTTCCTGCGCGCCCTTGGCATCGCCGTCACCAACGACGACATCATCGAGCTGCTCGGCAACTCCGATGTGATCAAGCGCACCCTCGAGCGCGATACCGCCCTCACCCGCGAGGATGCTCTTATCGAGATCTACCGTCGCCTGCGCCCGGGCGAGCCTCCCACCGTGGATGCTTCCCGCAGCCTGCTCGAGGGCCTGCTCTTCAACCCGCAGCGCTACGACCTGGCCCGCGTCGGTCGCTACAAGGTCAACAAGAAGCTCAACCTCACCACCGAGGAAGAGGTCACGGTGCTCACCGACGAGGATATCGTCGCTACGCTGCGCTACCTCCTGTCCCTCGCTGCCGGCGAGCAGGGCTTCAAGGTTGACGACATCGACCACTTTGGCAACCGCCGTATCCGCACCGTCGGCGAGCTCGTCGCCAACCAGTTCCGTATCGGCATGAGCCGTATGGAGCGCGTCGTCCGTGAGCGCATGAGCTCCCAGGACATCGACGAGATTACCCCGCAGTCGCTCATCAACATCCGCCCGATCGTGGCCTCCATCAAGGAGTTCTTCGGTTCCTCGCAGCTCTCGCAGTTCATGGACCAGGCGAACCCTCTGACCGGTCTGACCCACAAGCGCCGTCTGTCCGCACTCGGCCCTGGCGGTCTTGCCGGTCACAAGTCGGGCTCCAGCCGCCGCACCAACGTGCCGACGGCCGTCCGCGACGTTCACAACTCGCACTACAGCCGTATGTGCCCGATCGAGACTCCCGAAGGCCCCAACATCGGCCTGATCGGCTCGCTTGCCCTCTACGCCCGCGTCAACGAGTATGGCTTCATCGAGGCCCCGTTCCGCCGCGTCGAGAACGGCGTTGCCACCGACCAGATCGACTGGATGACCGCTGACGAGGAGGAGAAGCACGTTATCGCGCCGGCCAACACGCCGCTCGATCCCAAGACCAACGAGTTCATCACGACCGATGCCGAGGGCAAGATCGTCCGTCCGCATTCCGTGATTGCCCGTACCCGCGACTTCGACGGCTCCTTCGGCGCTCCCGCCGACGTGCCTGTCGAGGACGTCGACTACATGGACGTCTCGCCGCGCCAGATGCTCTCCGTCGCAGCCACGCTGATCCCGTTCCTCGAGCACGACGACGCTAAGCGTACGCTCATGGGCGCCAACATGCAGCGTCAGGCCGTGCCGCTGGTTCACCCCGCCGCTCCCTATGTCGGTACCGGCATGGAGCGTCGCGCCGCCCTGGACTCTGGCGAGGTCACCCTGGCCAAGAACGCCGGCGAGGTCATCTTTGCCGACGCCTCCAAGATTATCGTCAAGCATGCCGGCGGCATGGACGAGTATCACCTGGCCAAGTACCAGCGCTCCAACCAGTCCACCTGCATCAACCACCGCCCGCTCGTGCGCGTCGGCGACACCGTTGAGCAGGGTGAGCCTCTGGCCGACGGTCCTTCGACCGATCACGGCGAGCTCGCACTGGGCCAGAACCTCACCGTGGCCTACATGCCGTGGGAAGGCTTCAACTACGAGGACGGTATCGTCGTGTCCGAGCGCCTGGTGGCCGAGGACCTGCTGACGACCATCAACATCACCCGTCACGAGATCGACGCCCGCGATACCAAGCTCGGCCCCGAGGAGATCACTCGCGAGATCCCGAACCTCTCCGAGGACATGCTTGCCAACCTCGACGAGGACGGCATCATCCGCATCGGCGCTGAGGTCGGCCCTGGCGACATCCTGGTCGGCAAGGTTACCCCTAAGGGCGAGAGCGCTCTGACTGCCGAGGAGCGCCTGCTGCGCGCCATCTTCGGTGCCAAGGCTCATGACGTTCGCGACACTTCCCTTAAGATGCCTCACGGCGCTTACGGCCGCGTCATCGACGTCGTCCGCTTTAGCCGCGAGAACGGCGACGACCTGGCCCCCGGCGTCAACGAGCAGGTGCGCGTCTACGTCGCCCAGCGCCGTAAGATCCAGCAGGGCGATAAGATTGCCGGCCGCCACGGCAACAAGGGTGTTATCTGTAACGTTCTGCCGGTCGAGGACATGCCCTACATGGCTGACGGTACCCCGATCGACGTTATCCTCAACCCGCTGGGCGTTCCTTCGCGTATGAACGTCGGCCAGCTGCTCGAGTGCCACCTTGGCTGGGCTGCTGCCTGCGGTTGGGATACCGAGGATGCCGATTCCGACAAGTACGTCCCCGGTCCGTTCTTTACCGCGACGCCCGTCTTCGACGGCGCCAAGGAGGACGAGATCGCCGAGGTCATCCGTCGTGCCAACAAGAATATGCTCAACAAGGCCACCGCTGCCTTTGGCGATCACATGCGCCCCGAGTTTGTCACCCAGCTTGACGAGCGCGGAAAGACCCGCCTGTTTGACGGCCGCACCGGCGAGGAGTTCCGCGAGCCCATTACCGTGGGCACGTCCTACATCCTCAAGCTCGGTCACATGGTCGACGACAAGATCCACGCCCGTTCGACTGGCCCTTACAGCCTGGTTACCCAGCAGCCGCTGGGCGGCAAGGCCCAGTTCGGCGGCCAGCGCTTCGGCGAGATGGAAGTTTGGGCACTGTACGCATACGGTGCTTCCAACGTCCTGCAGGAGATCCTGACCGTCAAGTCCGACGATACCGTGGGCCGCGTCAAGACCTACGAGTCCATCGTCAAGGGCGAGAACGTCCCGGTTCCGGGTATCCCCGAGTCCTTCAAGGTTCTCGTCAAGGAGATCCGTTCCCTCGCACTGGACATCGAGCCCATGCGCGATGCCGACGAGGACGCCTCCGCCCCCGTGACCGCCGAGGAGACCTCTGCCCTCGATGACCTGGCTGCGCTCGCCGGCGTTGACGCCGACGTCGAGGCCCAGGATGCCGAGACCGCCGAGGCGCCCGAGGCTGTCGCCGCCACGACCACTGATAAGGAGTAGTTGACTGTGGCAGATTTCGAAGCTACTGAATTTGACTCGGTAAAGATCTCCCTTGCCTCCGCCGACCAGATCCGTTCCTGGTCGCACGGTGAGGTCAAGAAGCCGGAGACCATCAATTACCGTACCCTCAAGCCCGAGAAGGACGGCCTGTTCTGCGAGAAGATCTTCGGTCCCGCCAAGGACTGGGAGTGCTCCTGCGGCAAGTACAAGGGCATCCGCTTTAAGGGCATCGTCTGCGAGCGCTGCGGCGTCGAGGTCACCTCGGCCAAGGTGCGTCGCGACCGCATGGGCCATATCGAGCTCGCCGCTCCCGTGTCCCACATCTGGTACTTCAAGAGCCCCACGAGCTTCCCGATGAGCCGTATGCTCGACATCAAGTCCAAGGACCTCGAGAAGGTTCTGTACTTTGCCAGCTACATCATCACCGAGGTCGACTACGAGGCTCGCGAGGCCGACGCTGACGACCTGCGTGAGGAGCTCGCCGCCGATCTGGAAGAGATCGATGCCGAGTGCGCCCGCCAGATCGAGTCCCTCAAGGAGCAGGGCAACCCCGAGAACTTTGACGAGTTCTCTGACGAGGAGCCGCTGACCCCCGAGGAGATCGCCTCCGGCATCGTCGACATCGAGGAAGAGTGCAAGGACGAGAAGCAGCTCCGCACGGACGCCTTCAACGCCTTCATGAAGCTCACCGAGCGCGACCTCATCTCCGATGAGCCGCTGTTCCGCGAGATGACCCGTTACTACTCCATGTACTTCAAGGGTGGCATGGGTGCCGAGGCCGTCCGCGACCTGCTCGCTGCCATCGACCTCCCCTCCGAGGCCGAGAAGCTCAAGGCCATCATCGCCGACGAGGACTCCCAGAAGCAGAAGCGCGAGAAGGCCGTTAAGCGCCTCGAGGTCGTTGACGCCTTCCTGAAGGGCGGCAACAGCCCCGCGAACATGATTCTGGATGTCATCCCGGTTATTCCGCCCGATCTGCGCCCGATGGTCCAGCTCGACGGCGGCCGCTTCGCCGCGTCCGACCTCAACGACCTGTATCGTCGCGTGATCAACCGTAACAACCGACTCAAGCGCCTGCTCGACCTGGATGCCCCTGCGATTATCGTGAACAACGAGAAGCGCATGCTCCAGGAGTCCGTGGACGCCCTGTTCGACAACGGCCGCCGTGGTCGCCCGGTCTCTGGCCGTGGCGGTCGCCCGCTCAAGTCGCTCGCCGAGGCCCTCAAGGGCAAGCAGGGTCGTTTCCGCCAGAACCTGCTGGGCAAGCGTGTCGACTACTCCGGCCGTTCGGTAATCGTTACCGACCCCAAGCTGCTGCTGCACCAGTGCGGTCTGCCCAAGACCATGGCGCTGGAGCTCTTCAAGCCCTTCGTCATGAAGCGCCTGGTCGAGCTTGGCAAGGTCGAGAACATCAAGGGCGCCAAGCGCGCTATCGACCGCGGTGCCACCTTTGTGTGGGACATCCTCGAAGAGGTCATCGACGGTCGTGTCGTGCTGCTCAACCGTGCACCGACCCTGCACCGTCTGTCCATCCAGGCCTTTGAGCCGGTGCTGGTCGAGGGTAAGGCTATCCACCTGCACCCGCTGGTCTGCGCGCCCTTCAACGCCGACTTCGACGGCGACCAGATGTCTGTCCACGTGCCGCTGTCCAGCCAGGCTCAGGCCGAGGCCCGCGTGCTCATGCTCTCTGCGAACAACCTGCGCTCGCCGGCGTCCGGCAAGCCGGTCAACATCCCCTCGCAGGACATGATCATTGGTGTGTACTACCTGACCCAGGTCCGCGACGGTCTGCCGGGCGAGAACCACGTGTTCTCGAGCTTCGACGACGCGCTGCACGCCTATGACTGCCGCTCCGAGGTCGACATGCAGGCCAAGATTCAGGTCCGTGTGTCCGCCGAGAACGCCAACGTCATCAACGAGGACGGTACCCGTATCTTCCGCGTCAAGAACGGCAAGAACGAGTTCGTCGACTACGATGTCACCGGTAACAAGACCGCACGCTTCGAGACGTCTATCGGCCGCATCATCTTCAACCGCCAGTGCCTGCCCGAAGACTACGAGTTCATGAACTACAAGATGGTCAAGGGCGATGTGGCCAAGCTGGTTGCCGACTGCTGCGATCGTTACCCCGAGGCCAAGGTCGGCCCGATCCTCGACTCTATCAAGTACTCCGGCTTCCACTACGCTACCCGCGCCGGCCTCACCATCTCGGTGTGGGACGCTCTCATCCCTGCCGAGAAGCAGGAGCTGCTCGACCGCGCCCAGGCCAACGTCGACCAGATCAACGAGTACTTCGAGGAGGGCTTCATCAACGAGACGGAGCGCCACATCGAAGTCGTTAACGAGTGGACCGCTTGTACCGACAAGGTTGCAGCGCTCATGCTCGACATGTTCGACGAGGAGAACCCGCTGTACATGATGGCCGACTCCGGCGCCCGTGGTTCTAAGACCCAGCTGCGTCAGCTCGGCGGCATGCGTGGCCTGATGGCAGATATGTCCGGCGAGACGATCGACCTTCCCATTAAGGCGAACTTCCGCGAGGGCCTGCTGCCGCTCGAGTACTTCATTTCGACCTACGGCGCCCGTAAGGGCCTGGTCGATACCGCATCCCACACCTCGGACTCTGGCTACCTGACCCGTCGTCTGGTCGACGTGGCCCAGGACGTCATCGTCCGCGAGGAGGACTGCGGTACGCACGAGGGTGTCACCTACAACCTCATCATCCCCGGCACCACCGACCTCAACACCGATCTTGTCGGCCGTTGCTTCATTGAGGACGTCGTGGCTCCCGATGGCACCGTGCTCTTTGAGCAGGACGGCTATATCGAGAAGGTCGCCGACATCCAGAAGATGGTCGATGCGGGCCTTAAGAAGGTCAAGCTTCGCGCGCTGCTCACCTGCCGCTCCAAGTACGGCGTGTGCCAGAAGTGCTACGGCTGGGATCTTTCCACCCGTCGTCCGGTCGCCATCGGTACCGCAGTCGGCATTATTGCCGCCCAGTCCATCGGCGAGCCCGGTACGCAGCTTACGATGCGTACCATTCACTCCGGCGGCGTCGCTGGCGTCGACGATATTACGCAGGGTCTGCCTACGGTCAGCCGTATGTTCGATATCGTCGGCAACGTCAACGAGAAGATCCTGGGTCGCGAGGCCGAGCTGGCTCCGTACTCCGGCCACCTCTCGATTAAGCCCGAGAAGTCCGAGTACGTGCTGACGCTCACCGACTCCGAGGATCACACCCGTGTCCTTGACGAGCGTCGCGTCCCCGCTTCGGTGCGCTTTATGCCCGAGATCGAGGACGGCTGCGAGGTTCGCGCCGGCGACCAGATCACCAAGGGCTTCGTCAACTTCCGCAACCTGCGCAAGCTGACCGACATCGAGTCGACGATGCACACCTTCGTCGAGAGCGTCAAGGACGTCTACACCAGCCAGGGCGTCGACCTGAACGACAAGCACATCGAGGTGCTCGCACGTCAGATGCTGCGTCGCGTTCAGATCACCAACCCCGGCGACTCCAAGTACCTGCTTGGTCAGTACGTCGACCGCTACGAGTTCGCCGACGAGGTCGAGCGCGTTGCCCGTCTGGGCGGTCAGGCTCCCGTGGCTGAGCCCGTCATCTTGGGTACGCTCAAGGTTGCGTCCAACATCGACTCCTGGCTGTCGAGCGCTTCGTTCATCCGTACCGCCGGCGTCCTTACCGAGGCCGCTATTGAGGGCAAGGTCGACCACCTGCTCGACCTTAAGTCCAACGTCATCGTCGGTAAGAAGATTCCGGCTGGTACCGGCCTCAAGCCGTACGCTAACGCCAAGCTGACGTATCGCACGGCCGACGGCTACATGGACATCGATGGTCCGGCTTCGCCCAACGCCAAGTCGCTGCCCGAGTGGGCTCCCGTGGAGCTCAAGGACCTGGACGAGCGGCTCCCACAGCAGCTCGACTGGGCCGGCTACGACGAGTTTGGCGGTGCTGACGGTTCGTTCACCCGCAACGGCCACACCATCTCCGCCGAGAAGGCTCGCCTGTACCTGTTCGACGACCTGGGCGTGTCGCAGCGCTGGACCAACAAGTTCAGCGAGGTCGGCATCGAGACGGTCGGCGACCTGGTTGGCAAGTCCGAGGAGGATCTGCTGCGCATCGATGGCATCGGTGCCAAGGCGATTGAGGAGCTCCGTGACGGCCTCGAGGCCCACGACCTGCTCTATATCCTCGAGAACAACGACGACGTTGCCGATGAGGAAGACCTCTCGCAGCTGCTGCAGATGGTCTTTAGCCCCGACGGTCCGGACGACATCCTGCTGGGCACCTCCGCTCCGACGCATCACGCCGATGCCGACGAGGAGCTCCTGGGCGCCCCGATCGACGACAAGAAGGCTCCCGCCAACGGTGCCATCAATGAGGACATGGCTTCCCTCGACGAGCTGCTCAACCAGCTCGTGGACACCGACGATGCCGAAGAGGCCAAGGACAACGACGGGGAGTAATTTCCCAGTACGTTAACCGCCCTTCCAAAGACCCGCTTCCCAACAGGGGAGCGGGTCTTTTTTGTTGAGGAACGTTGCCCCGACGAGCACGTAGGATTTCCGGGACGGGCGGCCCGGGGGTTAAGTTTGTCGCGAGTTCCGCACGAGCCAGAGGCCACTTAATGTGGCCTCCGTGCGAGCCAGGACTGTAGAGCAGCAAACTTAACCCCCGGGCCGCCCGTCCCGGAAATCCGCCCTCGCGCACAGGAGGGGATTCCTTTTGTGTAGGCTTTGCGGAAATGTGGCTTTTTTAGGATACGCCCGGCGGCGTGGTCTGTTGACGACACAGCTAACGGCACGTATCCTATCGAACTGCGTGTTTCGTAGGGGGATGCTGACCCCTCGATTCAAGCCGTTGCACTTTACAGAAAGCTGGAATCATTCGAGAAGGAGTACGCTTTGCCTACTATTAACCAGCTGGTTCGCCAGGGCCGTCGTTCCGCGCCCAAGAAGTCCAAGAACGCTGCTCTGCAGCACAACTCCCAGAAGCGCGGCGTGTGCACCCGCGTCTTCACCACGAGCCCCAAGAAGCCGAACTCGGCTCTTCGTAAGGTTGCCCGTGTTCGCCTCGTCAACGGCATCGAAGTTACTGCTTACATCCCGGGTGAGGGCCACAACCTGCAGGAGCACTCCATCGTGCTCGTCCGCGGCGGTCGTGTTCGTGACCTCCCTGGTGTCCGTTATCACGTCATCCGTGGCGCCTACGATGCTGCTCCGGTCCAGAACCGTATGCAGGCCCGCTCCAAGTACGGTGCTAAGCGCCCCAAGGCCAAATAAGCCAGATAACGTTTTGATACTTTCGCCGTGTGCCGCCTAAGCGCCGCACGGTAGACACTTAAGGAGATTTCACATGCCGCGTCGTGCAGCAGCTAATCGTCGTGAGGTTCAGCCTGACGCCGTTTACAACAACCGCCTGGTGACTCAGCTCATCAACAAGGTCCTTCTTGACGGCAAGAAGGCCACCGCTGAGCGCATCGTTTACACCGCTTTCGAGATCGTTGCCGAGAAGTCCGAGGGTGGCGACGCTCTCGCTACCTTCAAGAAGGCTATGGACAACGTCAAGCCCACGCTCGAGGTTAAGCCCAAGCGTGTCGGTGGCGCTACCTATCAGGTCCCGATGGAGGTCAACTCCCGTCGTTCCACCGCTCTGGGCATCCGCTGGATCGTCAACTTCTCCCGCGCTCGCAAGGAGAAGACCATGGCTGAGCGTCTCGCAAACGAGATTCTCGACGCTTCCAACGGCCTGGGCGCTTCCGTCAAGAAGCGTGAGGACGTCTTCAAGATGGCCGAGGCCAACCGCGCGTTCTCTCACTATCGTTGGTAAGTTAAGGTAAGGAACTAACATGGCTAAGGCTAAGCACAAGCTTTCCGATACCCGTAACATCGGTATCATGGCCCACATCGATGCCGGTAAGACCACCACGACCGAGCGTATTCTTTACTACACCGGTAAGACCCACAAGATCGGTGAGGTCCATGAGGGCGCTGCCACCATGGACTGGATGGTTCAGGAGCAGGAGCGCGGCGTAACCATTACCTCCGCTGCTACCACGTGCTTCTGGAACAAGGACGGTAAGGACTACCGCATCCAGATCATCGACACCCCGGGCCACGTTGACTTCACCGCCGAGGTCGAGCGCTGCCTGCGCGTCCTCGATGGCGCTGTCGCCGTCTTCGACGCCGTTGCCGGCGTCCAGCCCCAGTCTGAGACCGTTTGGCGTCAGGCTTCTACCTTCAACGTTCCCCGCATCGCCTTCATCAACAAGTATGACCGCGTGGGCGCTGACTTCTTCAACGCTATCGAGACCATGAAGGATCGTCTCGACGCTAACGCCGTGGCCGCTCAGGTCCCGATGGGCGCCGAGGACAACTTCTGGGGCGTCATCGACCTGGTCACCATGACTGCATGGGACTTCAAGGCCGACGAGAAGGGCATGACCTACCCCGAGCCGATGGATGAGATCCCGGCTGAGTTCGCCGACATCGCTGCCACCAAGCGCGAGGAGCTCCTCGACGCCGCTGCCAGCTTTGACGACGAGCTCATGGAGAAGATCCTCATGGAGGAGGACTTCACCGTCGAGGAGCTCAAGGCTGCTCTGCGCAAGGGCGTTCTGGCCAACGAGCTTAACCTCGTCTTTGTGGGCTCTGCCTACAAGAACAAGGGCGTTCAGGAGCTGCTCGACGCTGTCGTCGACTACCTGCCCAGCCCGCTCGACGTTGAGGCCGTCACCGGTACCGATCCGGAAACCGGCGAGGAGATCGTGCGTCATCCCTCCTTCGACGAGCCCTTCTCCGGCCTGGTCTTCAAGATCATGACCGACCCGTTCGTCGGTAAGCTCACCTACGTCCGCGTTTATTCCGGTCGCGCCGAGTCCGGCTCCTACGTGGTCAACGCCTCCAACGGTCAGCGCGAGCGCCTCGGCCGCATCCTCGAGATGAACGCCGCCGAGCGTATCGACCGTGACGACGCTTGCGCCGGTGACATCGTCGCCTGCGTCGGCTTCAAGAACTCCACCACCGGTGACACCCTGTGCGCCGAGGGCAAGGAGATCGTCCTCGAGAAGATCGAGTTCGCCAAGCCCGTTATCGACGTTGCCATCGAGCCCAAGACCAAGGCCGAGCAGGACAAGATGTCCCTGGCTCTGACCAAGCTCGCCGAGGAGGACCCGACCTTCACGGTGTCCACCAACCACGAGACCGGCCAGACCATCATCGCCGGCATGGGCGAGCTGCACCTCGAGATTATCGTTGACCGTCTGCTCCGTGAGTTCAAGGTTGACGCTAACGTCGGTAAGCCCCAGGTTGCCTACCGCGAGACCGCTGGTCACGACGTCGAGAGGGCTGAGGGCAAGTTCGTCCGTCAGTCCGGCGGTCGCGGTCAGTACGGCCACGCCGTCATCAAGCTCGAGAAGATGGAGGAGGGCTTCGGCTACGAGTTCGTCAACGCTATCGTCGGCGGCGTCGTGCCCAAGGAGTACATCCCGTCCATCGACAAGGGCATCCAGGAGGCCCTGAACACCGGTGTTATCGCCGGCTTCCCGGTCCTCGACGTTAAGGTCACCCTGTTCGACGGTTCTTACCACGAGGTCGACTCCTCCGAGGCCGCCTTCAAGATCGCCGGTTCCATGGCTATCAAGGACGCCCTCAAGAAGTCCGATCCGCAGCTGCTCGAGCCGATCATGGCTGTCGAGGTCGAGACCCCCGAGCAGTACATGGGCGACGTTATGGGCAACCTCTCCGGTCGCCGCGGCAAGATCGAGGGCATGGAGGATCGCAAGAACACCAAGCTCATCCGTGCCAAGGTGCCGCTGGGCGAGATGTTCGGTTACGCTACCGACCTTCGCTCCCAGACCCAGGGCCGTGCATCCTACACGATGCAGTTCGACTCTTATGAGCCTGCGCCCAAGTCCATCGTGGACGAGGTCATGAGCAAGAACGCCTAAGTTCGAGCTCCCTGTTACGTAATCCGCGAGAACATCTCTCGCACTCTTTGGAGGTTTAAGTTGGCTACCCAGAAGATCCGCATTCGCCTCAAGGGCTATGATCACGAGGTCGTCGATCAGTCCGCGAAGCTCATTGTCGAGACCGCTCAGAAGACCGGCGCTCGCGTTTCCGGTCCTGTCCCCCTGCCCACCGAGCGCAACCTCTACACGGTCATCCGCTCGCCGCACAAGGACAAGGACTCCCGCGAGCAGTTCGAGATGCGCACCCACAAGCGCCTCATCGACATCCTCGACCCCACCTCGGGCACCGTTGATTCGCTCATGCGTCTCGACCTCCCCGCTGGCGTCGACATCGACATCAAGCTCTAAGCTTTTTGCTCGATAGTGCGATTTGTAAGGCCGCAGCCCTAAGGGTTGCGGCCTTTTTTGTATCGATGGGGTAAAGGGTCTACACTACTGAGCTATTCGACAAACGGGTGTATGAGTAAAACTGTTGGGGGCAGATATAGATGGTCGAGTGGATCGTTCGTCGTGCGCAGGGCGACCGTGCGCGCGTGGGCACGTTGACGGGCGTGGTGTGTATTCTCGCCAATGTGGCACTATGCGCTGCGAAGGGCGCAATTGGCGTGCTGTCGGGATCGGTTTCGATTGTGGCGGACGCCATGAACAACCTGTCCGATGCCAGCTCAAACATCGTGAGCGTGCTGGGCTTTAAGCTGGCGGGCAAGCCGGCAGACCCCGAGCACCCTTACGGCCATGGCCGCTACGAGTATCTCTCGGGTCTGGTCGTGGCGGCGCTCGTGCTGCTCATCGGCCTCGAACTGGTGAAGTCCTCGTTTGAGCGTATCGTCCACCCCGAACCCGTCGAGTTCTCGCTTGCCCTGGTGGCAGTCTTGGCGCTTTCGATGGTTGTTAAACTGTGGATGGCGGCCCTCAACCAAAAGCTCGGTGACCGTATTGAGTCTGAGACGCTGCATGCGACCGCGCAGGATTCCAAGAACGATGTCCTTGCCACAGGCGCCGTGTTAGCGTGCGCAATTGTTTCGCAGGTGACGCATATCAATCTTGATGCTTGGGTCGGCCTTGCCGTTGGCGCCTATATTGGCTGGAGCGGTTTTGAGCTCATCCAGGATACGGTGAGCCCGCTTTTGGGTCAGGCGCCCGATCCCAAGCTGGTCGAACATATTCGCGGCAAGATCATGAGCTACCCTGGCGTTTTGGGCGTTCATGACCTAATGGTTCACGACTACGGCCCGGGCAGGAAGTTCGCAAGCGCTCACGCCGAGATGGCGGCCGAGGCCAGCCCGCTGGAAAGTCATGACACGCTCGATAACATTGAACAGGCATTTAGGGACGAAGACGACATGATTGTCACGCTTCACTACGATCCCATCGTGACCGATAACCCCAAGGTGGCGAGCATGCGTTTACGCATTAACGCAATGGCTCAGGAGATCGATAGCCGCCTTTCGATTCATGACCTGCGCTGTGTGCCGGGTCCTACGCACACCAACGTGATCTTTGACTGCGTGCGTCCCTCGGATTTGGGCATGGGGGCCGATGAGCTCAAGCACGCGCTGGCCCAGAGGGTCGAATCGGAATTTCCCAAGTCGATTGCCAAGATTACGATCGACGAGGACTACGTAGGGCATACCCACGAGTAGGTCTGCGCCGGCAAAGCACGTTATACAGAAGGGGAGAATATGAAGAGGCTGTATCTGCTCCGCCACGGCCAGACGGAATTCAACGTCAAAAAGCTCGTCCAGGGTCGCTGTGATTCACCGCTTACCGGTTTGGGCCGTCAACAGGCCCAAGCGGCAGCCGAATGGCTCAAAGCCCACGGCGTCGTCCCCGACAAAGTGGTCTCATCGCCTTTAGGCCGAGCCATGGACACGGCAAGTCTCGTCGCATGCGAGATCCTCGGTCCGGATGCTACTGTCGAGCCCTGCGAAGGCATCATCGAGCGCGGCTATGGGACCTTTGAGGAAGGCCCGCACGACGCATTGCCTACCGACGTTTGGGATCCGGGCGAGGATTTGGTCCCCTTTGGAGGAGAAGGAAGCCGCGCGCTGCAAGAACGCATGGTAGACACCCTCACCAATATCATGGGCGCCGAGGGCATCGAAACCCTTCTAGCAGTAAGCCACGGCAGCGCCAGTCGCCAATTCATCAAGGCTGCAGCTCCAGAGGGTTTCGAGCTCCCAGCAAAACTCCCCAACTGCGCCATTATGATCTTCGATTTCGACGATGCGCGAGAAGAGGACGATACGCCCCAATGCAAGTTCACCTTGCAGCAAATTGTGGATCCCCAACAAAGTCATTAGCTGAGCGAGCAAGGTTTAGCAGACATCAACGTGGCGTTCCCAGTGTGCGGCGGAGGGGGCGGGCCTGAGACATATTAAGGTTGTCGCGAGTTCCGCACGAACAGGAGAGCACTTAATGTGCTCTCCGTCGTGAGCAGGACTGTAGAGCAGCAACCTTAATATGTCTCAGGCCCGCCCCCTCCGCCGCACACTGGGAACGTGCCACGCACTTTACCTGCGTAAACAATGTGAGTGAAATATGAATCTCGATGGATACGCCCGCAGCCGTGTATACTAAACAGCTGTGTGAAACCAGGGGAGTATTCTGGCTGGACAAAATGCCTGCTTAATAGGGTTGTCAGGTAGTTCGGACGCAATACAAGGCTGGGGAGCACGTCGTGTAAGTAGTGGTCCTCTAGGGGCGTACGCTCGGTGGTGTACGCATTGTCCCAAGACCACGCGAGAGTTGGGATCATATCTTGATCAGCATGATTCTCGGCCGCAAGATTGGCATGACCCAGGTTTGGGACGAGAACGACAACGTCGTTCCCGTCACGGTCATCCAGGCTGGCCCCTGCGCTGTCTCGCAGGTTAAAACTCAGGCAACCGACGGCTATGACGCCGTCCAGATCGGTTTCGGCGACATCAAGGCCAAGAACGTGAACAAGCCCATGGCTGGTCACTTCGCCAAGGCCGGCGTCGAGCCTGTCCGCTTCCTTCGTGAGGTCCGCGTCGAGAACGGCGAGGAGCACAAGGTCGGCGAGGTCGTCACCGTCGCTGATTTCGCTGATGTCGAGAAGGTCGACGTCATCGGTACCTCCAAGGGTAAGGGCTTCCAGGGTCGCATCAAGCGCTGGGGTCAGCGTCGCGGTCCTATGACGCATGGTTCTCACTTCCAGCGTCACCCCGGTTCTATCGGTCAGTGCGCCTATCCTGCGCGCGTCCTCAAGGGCGTCAAGATGGCCGGCCACATGGGTAACGAGCGCGTTACCGTCAAGAACCTTTCCGTTGTCCGCATCGATGCCGAGCAGAACCTCATCTTGGTCAAGGGCGCTGTCCCGGGTGCCAAGAATGGTCTCGTCGCCATCCGTATGGCCTAAGGGCCCAGCCCATTTAGCCCAGCGTCATACCAAGGAGAACACTTAAATGGCAAAGTTTGAAGTAAAGAACAGCGAGGGCAAGAAGGTCGCCGAGGCCGAGCTCGCCGCTGAGGTGTACGGCATCGAGCCGAACATCCACGTTATGCACCACATCGTCAAGTGCCAGATGGCCTCTTGGCGTCAGGGCACCCAGTCCGCTAAGGGCCGCTCTGAGGTTTCCGGTGGCGGCAAGAAGCCTTGGCGTCAGAAGGGCACCGGTCGTGCCCGCCAGGGTTCCATCCGTGCTGCCCAGTGGCGTCACGGTGGCGTTGTCTTCGCCCCCAAGCCCCGTTCCTACGCTAAGCGTATGAACAACAAGGAGGTCAAGCTGGCTATGCGCTCTGCGCTGTCCGCCAAGCTGGCCGATGGCGAGCTCGTGCTCGTCGACGACTACGGCTTCGAGAAGCCTTCCACCAAGGCTGCCGTTGCCATGCTCAAGGCTCTTGGCCTTGAGGGCAAGCGTCTGACCATCATCGTTCGCGATGAGGACGTCAACGCCTACCTGTCGTTCCGCAACATTCCCAAGACGTTCATCATCACTGCCGACGAGGCCAACACCTATGATCTCGTCAACAACAACGCTGTGCTGATGCCCGCCGACATCGCCGCTCACTTCGGGGAGGTGCTTGCATAAATGACCGCCCACGAGATCATCATCCGTCCGATCGTGTCCGAGCGTTCCTTCTCCGGCATGGAGCAGAACAAGTACACGTTCGAGGTCGCCAAGGATGCTAACAAGTATCAGATCAAGGACGCTGTCGAGGAGATCTTCGGCGTCAAGGTCGTTCGCGTGAACACCCTGACGGTCAAGCCCAAGACCAAGCGCGTGCGCTATGTCGCCGGCAAGACCCGTTCTTGGAAGAAGGCCATCGTTACGCTGGCCGAGGGCGACACCATCGAGGTCTTTGGCAACCAGGCCTAAGACTCGCTGCTGTTGAGTGAGCTCATGCCTCCCAAATAGGGGAGGCGAGAGCTCAAGGTTTTGGGCGTATAAAATGGACACGCCCGGAACCGTGTATACGTCCGGTGTCATCGCACCCGAGGCAGAACCTCGAATCCCTGTCTGCGATGGCTAACGGATACCTATTGAAAGGGATTGTAATGGCTGTAAAGCACCTTAAGCCGACCTCCGCTGGTAGGCGTTGGCAGACGATCTCCGACTTCTCCGAGATCACCTGCACCAAGCCCGAGAAGTCTCTTCTCGAGCCCCTGCCCAAGAAGGCCGGTCGTAACAACAACGGCCGCATCACCACCCGCCACCAGGGCGGCGGCGTGAAGCGTCGTTACCGCGTGATCGACTTCAAGCGCAACAAGGACGGCGTGCCCGCCAAGGTTGCCACGATCGAGTACGATCCGAACCGTTCCGCTCGCATCGCTCTGCTGCACTATACTGACGGTGAGAAGCGCTACATCCTGGCCCCCAAGGGCCTCGAGGTCGGTCAGACCGTCATGTCCGGTTCTGACGCCGACATCAAGCCGGGCAACGCTCTGCCCCTCGCCGACATCCCCGTCGGTACGCTCATCCACGCCGTCGAGTTCCAGCCGGGCAAGGGCGCCGCTATCGCCCGTTCCGCCGGTAACTCCTGCCAGCTGATGGGTAAGGAGGGCAAGTACGCCATCGTCCGTATGCCTTCCTCCGAGATGCGCCGCATCCTCGTTACCTGCCGCGCCACCGTCGGTGAGGTCGGCAACGCCGATCACGCCAACATCGTCATCGGCAAGGCCGGCCGTAAGCGTCACATGAACGTGCGCCCGACCGTCCGCGGTACCGTTATGAACCCTGTCGACCACCCGCACGGCGGTGGCGAGGGCAAGAACCACACCTCTGGTCGTCCCTCCGTTACCCCCTGGGGTAAGCCGACGAAGGGCCTTCGTACGCGCAAGAAGAAGAAGGTCTCGAACCAGCACATCATTCGTCGCCGTAAGAAGTAATTTCGGATACCGAGTTTTAGGAGAAAGCACTTATGAGCAGAAGTCTCAAAAAGGGCCCGTTCGTGGAGACTCGCCTTCTCTCGCGTATCACCGCGATGAACGAGGCTGGCAAGAAGGACGTCGTGAAGACTTGGTCCCGCGCGTCCACCATCTTCCCCGAGATGGTTGGTCACACCATCGCCGTCCACGACGGCCGCAAGCATGTGCCCGTGTATGTTACCGAGTCCATGGTTGGTCACAAGCTCGGCGAGTTTGCGCCGACTCGTACGTTCCGTGGCCACAAGGCCAAATAGGGGGTTAACCGTAAATGGCAACTAAGTCTATTGAAACTGAGGCCACCGAGGTTCGCGCCGTCGCTAAGTACGTGCGTGTTTCCCCCAGCAAGGCCCGCCTGGTGGTCGATCTGATCCGCCGCAAGCCTGTCGCTCAGGCCTTCGACATCCTCCACTTCTGCGACCGCGCCGTCGCCGTGGATGTCGAGAAGGTTCTCCGTTCCGCCGTTGCGAACGCCGAGAACAACAACGGTCTGCGTGCCGACAACCTGGTTGTCGCTGCTGCCTATGTTGACGAGGGTCCGACGCTTAAGCGCATCCGTCCCCGCGCCAAGGGTTCCGCTTCTCGCATTCTGAAGCGTACTTCCCACATCACCGTCGTCGTTGCTCCTCGAAAGGAGGCGTAAAGCTGTATGGGTCAGAAAGTCTACCCCACCGGCTTCCGTCTTGGCATCACCGAGAACTGGCGCTCCCGCTGGTTCGCAGAGAAGGATTACGCTAAGACCCTCGGTAACGATCTCGAGATCCGCAAGTACCTCGAGAAGCGTCTCTCCCGCGCAGCTGTCTCCCGCGTCGAGATCGAGCGCGCTGGCGACAAGGTGAAGGTCATCATCTTCACCGCTCGCCCCGGCGTTGTCATCGGTAAGAAGGGTGCCGAGATCGATACCCTTCGCACCGAGCTCGAGAAGGTCGCTGGCGTCTCCAAGGGCCAGCTCTCCGTCGACGTTGTCGAGATCAAGCGCCCCGAGCTCGACGCCAACCTCGTTGCTCAGTCTATCGCTGAGCAGCTCGAGGGCCGCGTTGCCTTCCGTCGCGCTATGCGCAAGGCTGTCCAGTCCGCCCGCAAGGCCGGCGCCAAGGGCATCCGTATCCAGTGCTCCGGTCGTCTCGGCGGTGCCGAGATGGGCCGTCGTGAGTGGTACCGTGAGGGTCGCGTGCCTCTGCACACCCTCCGTGCCAAGATCGACTACGGCACGGCTGTCGCCAGCACCACCATGGGTGCCTGCGGCGTGAAGGTCTGGATCTACCTGGGCGAGAAGCTCCCGGGCCAGCCTGTTCCCAACCCTGCACTCGAGGGCTCTTCCCGTCCTCGTCGTCGTAACTCCGAGAGGAGGGGTCAGTAGTGCTTGCCCCTAAGCGTATTCTTCACCGCAAGGTGCAGCGTGGCTCCATGAAGGGCCAGGCCAAGGGTAATACCGAGCTGCATTTCGGCGATTTTGGTATCCAGGCTCTCGAGGCCCATTGGATCACCAACCGTCAGATCGAGGCCGCTCGTATTGCCATGACCCGCTACATGAAGCGTGGCGGTCGTGTCTACATCACGATCTTCCCCGATAAGCCCATCACCAAGAAGCCTGCCGAGACTCGCATGGGTTCTGGTAAGGGTAACCCCGAGGAGTGGGTGGCCGTCGTCAAGCCCGGCCGCATCATGTTCGAGGTCAAGGGTGTTCCCGAGGAGGTCGCTCGCGAGGCTCTGCGTCTTGCGCAGCACAAGCTCCCCATCAAGACCAAGATCGTTGCTGCCAAGAACGCCGAGCAGCGCATCGAGAAGGAGATGGCTGAGGAGGCCGCTCTCGAGACCAAGTGGGCTGCTGAGGACGCCGCCGCCGCCAAGGAGGAGAACTAATGAAGCCCGCAGAGATTCGTGAGCTCTCGGACGCTCAGCTCGTTGAGAAGCTGAAGGAAATGCGCGCCGAGCTCTTTAACCTTCGTTTCCAGATGGCCACCAGCCAGCTGGACAACACCGCTCGCGTCAACACCGTGAAGAAGGACATCGCTCGCGTCCTCACGGAGCAGCGCGCCCGCGAGATCGCAGCGGAGAAGTCCGCTGTCGCCGAGTAGGACCTAAGGAGAGAACATGACTGATTCGCGTAACTCGCGTAAGGTCCGTACGGGTGTCGTTACCTCCGTCTCCGGTGCCAAGACCATCGTTGTCACCATCACCGAGCGCAAGCGTCACCCCAAGTACGGCAAGATGATGACCAGCTCCAAGAAGCTGCACGCTCACGACGAGGAGTGCACGGCTGGCGTGGGCGATACCGTCCGCGTTATGGAGACCCGTCCTATGTCCAAGATGAAGCGTTGGCGCCTCATCGAGGTCGTCGAGCGCGCTAAATAAGCAGTCGCTCTTACGACTTGTACGTTTCCGAAGATGTGCGTATGCCTGGCTTGCATACCACGGGCCGCATAAAGGCTGCGCACCTCTCTTCGGTTCTTAGTTCGGAGGAACATCTACCATGATTCAGATGCAAACCATGCTGAACGTCGCCGACAACTCCGGCGCTCGCAAGATTCGCTGCATCAAGGTGCTTGGCGGTTCCAAGCGTCGTTATGCAGGCATCGGCGATGTGTTCATCGGTGCTGTCCAGGAGGCTACCCCTGGCGCCAACGTCAAGAAGAAGGACGTTGTCCGTTGCGTCGTCGTTCGCACCGTTAAGGAGATCCGCCGCAAGGATGGCTCCTACATTCGCTTTGATGATAACGCCTGCGTTGTCATCAACAACGATGGTTCGCCCGTCGGCACCCGTATCTTCGGGCCCGTCGCTCGCGAGCTTCGTGACAAGAAGTACATGAAGATCGTCTCGCTCGCTCCCGAGACCCTGTAGTTAGGGGAGATATATGTATATCAAGAAGGGCGATAAGGTCCAGGTTCTCTCTGGTAAGGATCGCGGCAAGCAGGGCGTTGTCCTGCGTGCTCTCCCCGCCGAGAACAAGGTCGTTGTCGAGGGCGTTTCGGTCGTCAAGAAGGCCGTCAAGCCCAACGCTGCCAACCAGCAGGGCGGCATCGTTTCGCAGGAGGCTCCTATCGATGCCTCCAACGTCAATCTCGTTTGCCCCGAGTGTGGTAAGGTTACCCGCGTCGGTCACGAGAAGGACGGCAAGAACAAGCTGCGCGTCTGCAAGAAGTGCGGTCACAAGTTCTAAGCTGCCCGCAACATCTAAGTTGCTAGCAAAGGCCCGGATGCCACGGCACCCGGGCCTTTTTCTATCCCTACTCATTGGGGACAGACTTAAATGAGTGGCTACTTCTGACATGCTCATTGGGGACAGACATAAATGAGTGGCTACTCCTCATTGGGGACAGACATAAATGACTAGTCGTTGGGGACGTTCTTAAACGGCTGGTTGATGGGGACAGTCTTGTCATAAAGCGTCGTACGGGAAACGCCCCCAGGTTTCGGCAGCCTGGGACAGTCCTTATGTGCCGGCAGTTAGGGATGATCTTTTGATGTCTGATGCCCCTAGGGGGCAGAGTAAGACAGCCTGCTTTGCCTTTAGGGGTTTTGGTATTCCAACTTTTATGCATCATAACGATCGTTGCATGCGTATTTACGCACAGAGTCTTGCGCGATAATGCGCATAGGCGCGCAAATTTCTGTAAACTATGGTTAAATAATAACCGATAAACAAATAAACACGCAAATACAAGCAAATGCGCGCAAATTTGTGCGAATATAAGGCTGTTGGAAATGAAGAACTTCCGGTGACTCAGGAGGCACATGATGACAGATTCCAAACAGGCTCCGCTCGACGCCGAAGCAGCCGCTAAGGCGGCGTTTGCCTCGGTCCAGGACAAGCCGTTCCCTAACGACATCTTTACGGCTCCCGAGCTTCGCTGGGCTGTGATCGGGTGCGGCGTTATCGCCAATCAGATGGCCCAGTCTCTCGCCCTTGCCGGCCGCAAGCTTGCGGGCGTCGCCAACCGCACGCTTTCCAAGGCCCAGGCTTTTGCCGAGCAGTATGGCGTCGAGAAGGTGTACGAGACGGTTGAGGACCTCTACGCCGATCCCGACATCGACGCCGTTTATATCACTACACCGCATAACACGCATATCACCTACCTGCGCGCCGCTCTGGCAGCTGGCAAGCACGTGCTCTGCGAGAAGGCCATCACCCTCAACTCCGCCGAGCTCGACGAAGCGCGTGCCATTGCCGACGAGCATAACGTGGTCCTTATGGACGCCACCACGGTGCTCCACATGCCCTTGTATCGGGAGCTGCGTCGCCGCATGGATGCCGGCGAGTTTGGCCGCATGAACCTCGCTCAGCTCAACTTTGGCAGCTACAAGGAATACGGCGACCTGACCAACCGTTTCTACAATCGCAACCTTGCTGGCGGTGCCATGCTCGATATTGGCGTCTATGCCCTGTCCGTCATGCGCCTCTTTATGGCAAACCAGCCTGTTGAGGTCGTTTCGCTCGGCAACACCTGTGAGACCGGCGTTGACGTTGCGGGCGGCATCGTCTGCCGTAATGCCGAGCAGCAGCTGGGCGTGGTGAGCCTTACGCTCCACTCCAAGCAACCCAAGCGCTCGGTCATCAGCTTTGACAAGTGCTATATCGAGGTCAACGAGTATCCGCGTGCCGATCACGCGACCATCGTGTGGACTGCGGACGGGCACCGTGAGGAGGTCCACACCGGCACCGAGGCTTACGCCCTGTGCTACGAGATGGCCGACCTGGAGAAGGCCGTTGCCGGCGATGATTCGAAGCGCGAGCTTCTGGATTACGCTTCTGATGTTATGGAGCTTATGACCAAGCTCCGCGCCGACTGGGGAGTCGTGTACCCCGAGGAGGAGTAAGCGATGCTTGCGGAGGATAGGCTCAACGCGATCGTGTCAATGGTCCAGCAGGCTGGCTCGGTTACTGTGCAAGAGCTTGCCGATACCCTGGGCGTAACGGCGTCTACCATTCGGCGCGACCTGCAGACGCTCGATCGAGCACACCGTATCGCCAAGGTCCACGGCGGAGCGACGAGTCTTGAGCGCGCACACGTGACGCGCGACCTAACGCTCAATGAGCGCAGCGACCTCCATAACGACGATAAGGAGCGTATCTGCGCCCGCGCCGCGGCGCTGGTGGAGCCCGAGAGCTTTGTATACATCGACTCGGGCTCGACGACGCTCAAGCTCATCGAGCATCTTCCACACCTAGAAGATGTCACCTATGTGACCGATTCCGTGCTCCATGCTCAGCACCTCGCTTTGCGCGGCATGCGTACCGTGGTGCTGGGCGGCGAGCTCAAGCCCGAGACCGAAGCACTCGTTGGCCCCGATGCCTTGGCAACCTTAGACCGCTACAACTTCAACTGTGGCTTTTGGGGTTCTAACGGCATTGCCGCCGAGCAGGGCTTCACGGCGCCCGATATCGAGGAGGCACAAGTAAAGCGCATCTCGATGCGCCATACGGCCAAGCGCTTTGTAATCTCGGATGCCAGTAAATTTGGCATGGTGGCGCCCGTCAAGTTCGCGGACTTTCGCGACGCAACGATTATTACCGCAGGCGAGGTGCCCGCCAAGTACCGGGCAATGGACAACGTCATCACGGTCTAGCGACGGGACAAGGCCAAAACCATCACAAAGGTGCCTGTCCCCATTGTGGTGGTTAGTAACGAAAACCGAGTAGTTTTCTCAATAGAAAAGCGGCAACGTCCATCACAGGCGTTGCCGCTTTCGTTGTCCGCCGGTTTGTCTAAGTCTGTAACAACTGGACCGTTAAAAGTGGGTTAGATGTTACAGATTGAGATACTTCCGAACCGCGCCATCCCTTTGTCTCAATCTGTAACATCTGGGGCCGATTTTGCCGAGTTATTGTTACAGATCGAGATTTTCCCTTGAGGGGGATTTGAATGTCTCGATCTGTAACAGATAGACCGGAAAATGGGTTCTAACTGTTACAGATCGAGATGTTTTGGGGCCGCGGCTGAGCCATCGTGGCGGCTTGACGTTTGCCCAGATAAAACCTGCCAAAATAAACCTGTCCCTTTTTGGCAGGTTTTAGGGCTCCCAGGGGCAGGGGGCTTCGATGTAGATGTGCTCGCCGGTTACGGGATGGGTAAAGGATACGCTGTGGGCGTGGAGCATGAGGCCACAGGGGCGCGGCGTTCCGTATAGGTCGTCGCCAACCAGGGGATGATGCTCGCTTGCCAGGTGCACGCGGATCTGGTGTTTTCGGCCGGTGAGCAGCTCAACATCGATATACGAACGGGTGGGCAGGCCTCGACGGCTCTTAAGGCGCTTGAGCACCTTGACGCGCGTCTGCGACGGCTTGCCGCTGGCGCCGACGCGCATCTTGCGGCTATCGTGGCGATCGCGGGCGATGGGCTTGTCGATGAGCTTTTCGTTCCAGTCGATCTTGCCTTCGGCGAGCGCCAGATAGTGCTTTTCGAAGGCGTGGTCGATGACCATCTGGTCAAAGGCGGGCTGCGTCTGCTTGTCGAGCGAGAACAGCACCACGCCGGTGGTGTCGCGGTCCAGACGGTTGAGCGGCTGCATGTCGGTCGCGGCAAAGCCGTCGCCCATCGCCAGCAAAAGGTCGCTGGCATAGTCGGTAAGCGTGCGCTCGCCGGTGCCGTCGCCGTGGACGATCATGCCGGCGGGCTTATCGATGGCCATGAGCCAGGCGTCGCAGTAGAGGACTTGAGGTTCTTCGTTCACATGTAAGCCTTTCGGTTAGCTAATTCCCACAAACATGCAGCCCGAAGTGGCGCCGCGCAGGCGGACGGCGGGCTTACGGCCGGCCTGCGCGGCCTCGACGGCGCGACGGACGCGTGCGACGGCGCGGCCAATCTCATCGGCCTCGAGCAGGGTTCCGTCGACCATGAGACGGCGCACGCCGGCGTCGAGCAGCTGTGGAACCTGCGGTGTGAGGTCGATGGGGTAGGCGTCGTACAGGCGCGAGCGGCCGTGGATGTCGGTACGCACCGGCCTGACCTTGCCGTCGATATTCTTGAGCGACAGCTTGCGGGCGCGCAGACGGCAGTGGGCACAATCGTGGATGCAGCCATTGGCCACCTGCAGGATGCAGTGCTCGCTCGTCATAACGCGCGGGCGGCCGAAAACGGTGATGCCCAGGGCCGCGGGCGCGGAGGCACCAAGCGAGATAATCTCGTCGAGCGTGATCTCGGGCGAGAGCCAAAACGCCCCGGCTCCGCGCTCGGCGAGTGCCTCCATGCAAGGCGTGTTGTGCACGGGCAGGCAAGAGCGAATCTCGGCCGTGGCACCAACCTGGGCGGCCAGGGCAAGCTCAGAGATGTTGCCAATAGCGACCGTGGCACCGGCAACGACCCAAGGGTCGACGCGCGCGTGGTCGACGGCGCGGCAGACCTCATCGAGCACGGGAACAATACCCTGCTCAAACGCATCGGCGGGGGAGAGCTCGGCCGCATCGAGCGCGTCGGTGGTCATGTAGATGCGCACGGCTCCCTCGGCACGAGCTGCCTCGGCGGCCTCGAGCGAGGTGACGGTGGCGCAGATCTGCGGCTCATCGCGGTAGTGCTCGGGCGCGGGGTGGGAATCACTGGTGACAATCGCCGGCAGCTCGAGCGTGTGGGCGCGCTCGTCATAAGGCGCCAAAATGGCCTCCTCGAGCGCCTTGCAAGCGGCGGCGCGCACCTTGTGCACAGCGGAGAAGCCCATGCCACAGCCCTCATCGAGCGCCACGTCAAAGCTCGCGGCCTCAAAGGGCGAGGATCCCATGCGGCCCACATGCTCCACCAGATCGGATGCCTCGACGGCGCGGGTCTTGGCGGCCTCGACGGTAAAGCCGGTGGCGGTGGCGGTGAGCGTGGGGTCGTCGCAGCAGGTGAGCGTGACGGTAAACGGCTCGCCCAGACGCGCCACGACGGACACGTCTACGGCGCGGCGGCGCAGCACGTCGCGCTTGAGCGCGGCGCCGGCAGCGTCAATGGCGCGCTGGCTGCGGATCACACGCACGCGGCAGCCCTCGGGCATGCTGCGGGGAACGCGGCACTCGATGATGTCGCCGGCGGCGGCATCATCGGCGGCGATGGTAGTCAGGAACTGGTCGAACTCGTCGTCGTGACGAAGCTCCAACAGGTCGCCCTTGCCCACGGGCTCAAACAGCTCAATGCGGGCGATGGCGGCGCGGCGACGACGGTCGTCGGGTTTGAGCCCGCGCACGTCGCGGTTGGCCATACGGCTGCCCAGCACCGTGCCCACGATCTGGCCGCGGTTGTTGGAGCGCTCGTAGCTCATCATCTCGTCGCCCGAGGTGCCGTCCTGATAGGCGTGCGTAAAGTCGCGGTTAAAGCAGCGTTTGAGTTGGCGCTGGCGAGCGGCGTCCTCGTCCTTATCTACGACGGCCCCGGCCAGCATGTCATCGATCTGATGACGATACACATCGACGATGGAGTACACGTAATCGGGCGCCTTCATGCGGCCCTCGAGCTTGAGCGATGCGGCGCCGGCGTCATACAGGCGGCGAACAAGCTGTGAAGTGTTGGTGTCGCGCGGGCATAGCGCGCGCTCGCGACCGGCGGGGGAGAGCGTGCGGCCGTTCTCGTCAATTAGCTCGTAAGGCAGGCGACAGGGCTGAGCGCACATGCCGCGGTTGGCCGAGCGGCCCGCCATGGCAAAGCTCGAGAGCAGGCACAGGCCCGAGTAGCAAAAGCAGATGGCGCCGTGGCTAAAGACCTCCAGGTCAACGTCGGGCGCGGCGTCGTGGATGGCGGCGATCTCGTCGATGGAAAGCTCGCGCGAGAGGGTCACGCGGTCGGCGCCCTGCTCACGGCACCAGATGGTTCCACGGTCATCGTGGATGTTCGCCTGAGTCGAGATATGGGTTTCGATGCCGGGCATGGTGCGCTTGACCTCAAAGAACAGGCCCCAGTCCTGGATGATAAAGGCGTCGGCGCCCAGCGTGGAGCAGCGGTGGATGAGCTGCAGCGCATCGCTCATCTCGGACTGCTTGATGACGATGTTGACCGTGACGTAGACGCGCGAGCCGGCCAGGTGCGCGGCGCGGCATGCCTGCTCAAAGGCCTCATCGGTAAAGTTGGTGGCCTTGCGGCGGGCGTTGAAGCTGCCCATGCCGCAGTAGATGGCGTCTGCCCCGGCGGCGAGTGCGGCGGCAAAGGGCTCCGGGCCTCCGGCGGGGGCCAGAAGCTCGGGCCTGCGGTTGGTGGTTCGGCTGGCGGTTGCGGTCATATCCTGCCTTTCAAAGTGCTCAGATACATAAAAGTATAGTGGCGCCGTCGCGATGGGCGATGCCCGCAGTCTAAGCAGGACAAAGTCTTCAGTAGCCTGGGCTGGCTGACCCGGTGGAGAACCGTTCGGCGGTTCGGGGAAACCGTTGGGCGATAAAATATTATCGCAATCTGATAATTATCTTGCATCGGGCAAAATCATCCCCTACTATCCCAATCAAGCGCGGTGTTCAGACCGAACTGTGCCTCCCGGTGCGAGCGCCGCGCTCACGCTCTCTATTTGATCGTAAGGAGAAAAACATGAGCAAGACCGTCGTGTCTTCCGATAACGCGCCCGCAGCCATCGGCCCGTATTCTCCCGGTATCCAGTCCGGCAACATGGTGTTCCTGTCCGGCCAGCTGGGCATCGATCCCGCGACCGGCAAGCTGCCCGAGGGCATCGAGGCCCAGGCCAAGCAGTCCCTCGCCAACGTCGAAGCCCTGCTGACCGCTGCCGGCGCTACGTTTGCCGATGTCGTCAAGACCACGGTCTACCTGGCTGACATCGCCGACTTTGCCGCCGTGAACGAGATTTATGCCTCCAAGTTTGAGGCCCCGTTCCCCGCGCGCAGCGCTTTCCAGGTTGCCGCTCTTCCGGCTGGCGGTCTGGTAGAGATCGAGGTCGTCGCCGCTCTCTAAGGCGTTGGCAACAACTAAACATGACATGCAAAAAGACCCTGCAGCGCGTGTGAGCTGCAGGGTCTTTTGTCACGTGACGGATCGCTTGCGGAGCCACCAAGGGCAGTCTTTTTGGGACGGGGCCATTTTAGCTACCCCTATATGCAGGATTGATTTTACTTGCGGCTCATCGAAATCGTGGGCAGAGGGAGGGTAGCTACAATAGCCCCGTCCCAAAAAGACTGCCCGCGCTCCATTTTGCTCGTTAGCCTTCCTTGCGAACCTTTTGCAGGTAGCGGTAGACGCTGGGTTCCGAGATGCCCAGCGCGGTGGCAGCGCAAGCAACAGCGCCCTTGAGCATAAATACGCCGTTGCCGTTAAGGTGGCGGATGACGTCCACGCGATCGGCCTGCCCAAGCGAGGCGACATCCAGCCCGCGCGCGCTCAGCAACTCGGAAATACTGCGGTCGATGAGCTCCTGTGTAGACTCCGAAAGACTTTCGACCTCGATGGACGCGGGCTCCGCCTGCCTTGGCACAGCGTCGAAGCAGGCCATGAGCTGCTGAGCCATGGCGTTGATGGAGCGTACCGTGGAAAGATCGGTGTTGACGCAGAGCATGCCGACGATCTCGTTATCCTCGCGAATAAAGTACGTTGCGGATTCCAACGTCTTGCCACCGGCACCACGCCCCTCGTAGCCCGTAATAAACGGCAGGTCGCGATACTTGGGATCGTGCATGATCTTGAGTGCCAGATCGGTGGCGGGACCGCCGACCTTGCGGCCGCTCACGATGCCGTTGCGGATATCGACGATGGCGTGGTCGGGATCCGAGAAATCGTGCAGCACGATTTCGCTGTTTTTGCCGAGTATCTGCTCCAGGAAATCGACCATCGGCAAAAAGCGACGTACAGTCTCGTTCACGGGCAACTCCTTTGGATGAAATCGGAAGTTTCATAACAATTTTTTCTCATGGTAACACGGTGTCTATTGACTCGTATATTCGCAGGTACATTGCGTAATACAGACGAACGGTAGGATTTTGGCGGTAAGCGGTCGACCAAAAGAAAAGTTAGATGTTATTTTGACCAGACACTTTCCTGACCTGCGGAAATGCGTTGTCTCAGCTGAAAAATAGTCTGATAACAAAAAATTATTATTGAGAATGAGAAAATTCTTTAATACGATATTCACCGAAGGCACAACCTCAACCCCGCACTGCGTCACAATAGAGCGCTAGATGCGAAAACAACTACTTCGAGGATTGGTGGTCAAATGGCCCAGGAGACGGTTACGAACGGCACTGAAGCCCTGTTCACTCGCGAAGGCATGCCGCCCGTTAAGGAAATGATTCCGTGTGCCCTTCAGCACGTACTGGCATCGTTTGCCGGCATCATTACCCCGGCGGTCATCATGGCCGGCGTTTACGGCTTTAACAGCCAGCAGAGCACCGACATCATTCAGGTGGCGCTCATTCTTTCGGCAATCGACACGGCCCTTCAGGCCTTCGCTCCCTTCCGCCGCATCGGCGGCGGCCTGCCCATCGTCATGGGCGTCTCGTTCGCATTCCTGCCGGCCCTGCAGGCTATGGGCGCCTCGGGCTTTAGCTTTGGTGCGCTGCTGGGCGGCGAGATTGTCGGCGGTGCCGTCGCGGTCCTCTTTGGTCTGGCCTACAGCAAGATTAAGTGGCTGTTCCCGCCCGTCGTGACCGGTACGGTCATCTTCTCCATCGGCGTCTCCCTGTATCCCACGGCCGTCAAGTATATGGCCGGCGGTATGGGCACGCCGCTGTGGGGCACCCCGCAGGCCTGGTGCGTCGCTCTTATCACCTTCGCCGTGGTCTTCGCGCTCGCCAACTTTGGCAAGGGTACGTTCAAGCTGGGATCTGTGTTCTTTGGCATGATCGTTGGCATGATCGTCTCCATTCCCTTTGGCATGATCGACTTCTCCAGCGTCGCCACCGCTCAGGTCTTCGCCCTTCCCAAGCTCATGCCCTACGCGCTCGAGTTTGATCCCGAGGTCTGCATTACCCTCGCCGTCGTGTTCCCCATGGTTGCCATCCAGGTTATCGGCGATGTCTCCGCCGCCTGCCTGGGCTCCATCGACCGCATGCCCACCGAGCGCGAGCTCTCCGGCGCTATCGTGTCTCAGGGCCTCACTTCTATGGCCGGCGGCCTGCTGGGCGGTCTTCCCACCAGCGCCCTTGGCCAGAACGTGGGCATCATCTGCTCCAACAAGGTCGTCAACAAGTGGGTCTTTGTGATTATCGCGTCCGTCTTTGCCATCGCCGGCCTGTTCCCGCAGCTCTCTGCCGTGCTCTCCGCTATCCCGCAGCCCGTCATCGGCGGCGCGACCGTCGGCGTCTTTGGCACCATCACCATGAACGGCGTGCGCATGTTTACCCGCGAGGGCCTCACGCAGCGCACTACCACCATCGTCGGCACCTCCGTCGTCTTTGGCCTGGGTATCTGGATGGCCAGCGGTTGCCTTGCCGGCGAGGGTATGCCCACCTGGGTGTCCACCGTCATCGGCTCCAATGCCGTAACCCCCACCGCCATCATGGCCATTGTCCTTAACCTGATCCTTCCGCAGACGCCGGTCGTGGCCCAGCACATCGATGCTGCCAAAGACGCTGCCGTGGATCTGGTCTTGCCCGAGAGCAAGAAGTAACCCATTTGGTGCTATTCGTCGGCGGACACATCGCCTCGTCCGCCGACGTCACGCGGCGCCAAGCCACACTTCAAAGGGTTTGTCCCGTGGGTAAAATAAGGCTGACGGCAGCCCAAGTGGTGAAGAGCTGGGCAGTGTCGTTGTTTAGATTAAGGGGTCGATGCCTTAACGGCGTCGACCCCTCTTTTTATGCTTCGGAAGCTGCTTGAGTGCCTCGGAAAGTCCGATGAGCGCTGTGAGGAGCGAGACCAGAGCAGTCAGGAGCTTCCGGAACGGTCCGTGTGCGGTGGTGTACCGCCCCTTTTGCGTGCGCCGCTTGTCGAATTACGTTATAGCTAGCTATATTATCGGAAAGTATAATATAGCTAGCTATAACGTAAAGGAAGCTGAGGGTCCGTCCTGTGTTGTTGGTGACGGGGCTTTGCCCGATCGCGTGGTCTTTAGCATTTGCGGTTGAGTGCTCCGTGGATGTTGAGTGGTGGCTGGAGTAGAGCGACGAGTTGAGCGAACGCAGGAGCGGGCGCCGAGGCCTCGTTACTGAAAATTCATTTGTTAAACCTGGCAACCGTGGGTAGAATGAAGTCGACGGCAGCCCAAGGGTGATAGCTGGGCAGCGCCGTTACTTAGTTCAAGGGGTCAATGCCTTAACGGCGTCGACCCCTCTTCTTTTGCTTCGTACGCTGCTTAAGTGCCTCGGAAAGTCCGATAAGCGCGGTGAGGAGCGAGACCAAAGAGGTCAGGAGCTTCACGAAATCAATCAGATCGGTCATGGGCATCACCTCCCGTCGCATGGAGGGCGCTGCCCGGCACATGGAACTGCCGTCAACAATAACCAGTCTATCAAACTGCAGTCATAAATACGAATATATGTTCGCTCATAACAGCGACGTGGCCATCTCAAAGCGCGGCTTTACGCAAGGGTGCCGGGTGGCCGCGCTGGGCGCTTTCATGTCCGCGCGGGCGCCTATCCTTACGGCAATGTAGCCGCCTATGTTGCAGGCGGCAGGCAACGGAGAAAGGCCCTAACCGTGTCAGCTGAAAAGACGCCGGGTATCTCGGCTATCGATACGACGAACTTTGCGCGCCAGATCGTGTTGGACTTTGAGTTTGCGCCGGTGCCAAAGCAGCGCCAGCGCCGTGGACTGCGCAATGAGATTATCGAGGTCGGCGCCGTTAAGCTCGATTACCACGGCAACGTTATGGGCGAGTTCTCGCAGTTTGTGCAGACGGAATTTACCGAAGGCGTTGCGTTTCCCGTCCGCGAGCTCACGGGGATATCGGCTGTGGACACCGCGATGGCCGATCCGCTCTATGTGGTGATCAAAAGGCTCAGCGATTGGGTCGGTCGCTACTCCGCCCAGGTGGTTTGCTGGAGCGGGACGGACCGTCGACAGCTTTTGACCGAGTGCCAGGCAAAGCGCATCGATCTTTCCGCATTTCCTACGGACTGGGCCGACCTGCAGGCGTTTTACACCTCGATCATGGATGTGGGCAGCCATGGGCGCGTTTCGTTGGGCGATGCGGCGATGTGGTTTGGCATCGAGTTCGACGAGTCGACGGGTCACGCCCACAGCGCCCTGGCCGATGCGCGCGTGACCGCCAAGCTGCTCAAGCAGGTTATGGACGGGGACTACCACGTGAGCCCGCGCGCCCAGGAAGTTCGCCAGCGGTGGGGGATGGGCGAGCGAGCCGAGACGCGCCTTTCCAGCAAGTGCCCCGAGCTGGGCGACCTGCTGCTGAAGCTGAAGGCGGAGGGGAGGTAGGGGACTTTTTTTGGTGTTTAGTGTGTCCAGGGAGAATAAAAAGCTGAGGCGCTCTTTTCGACCCGCGCCGTGCGGGTTTAGGGAGCCTCGACTGCTTTATGCTATGCGAACAAGCATGCCTTACGGTCTTGGAGATATTTGAAGTGCCCATCCGATGGGATATTATTATTCATAATAGTATTTGACGTATTCGATCACGGGAGATTGCCTGTGCAAACGACAATGTTTAATAGCCATTGTATTTCTTTGATGTTTTGATAAATTAAAGATTTATTTGATTTGCCAATCAAAGGTGCCTCCTTCTGATTTTCTTGATTGTCTGCTACACTTCAGCCCATTGGATGTCAGTATCCAATGGGCTGAATATTTAAAAGGAGGGGCAATGTACTGCACAAAATGCAACCGCTTCACCGATAGTGGTACATGCCCTGAATGCGGCGGGGAGACAATCGAAGAAGCTCCTCATGTCGTTTATTGGTGCGGCAGCTGCAACATCCCGTTGATTCACATCCCGGGGGACCGAAAAATCGAATGTCCGATTTGCGGGCACGAGGCAAAGTATCTTTGTGCAGATATGCGCCCCGTCTTTCCTGAGGAAAGGCTGCTTTTTGAGGTAATGACGGGGAAACCCCTTGCGTATATCCATGAATCCGTGTGGGCTTCGGGAAGCAAGTATTACGTCAATGGCAAGGCAACGAACATTACGGTTGCCGAATTCCTTTCCTCTAACCCAATCGAGGTCAGGTCGCAGATCGACGAATATGCCAAGGGGAATAGCTACGATGCATTCGATCGCTACGTCGATGTTTTCGTTGAGGCGAACCGTGCACATCTTGACGCCATCGTGCGCGAGGCGTGCTCTTTCGTCGTCGACGCCTCCAAGGATTATCCCGAGGAAAACCTCGTTGTCTCTTTTTCGGGCGGCAAGGATTCGACCGTAACCGCCGATATTGCTGTTCGCGCCTTGAGTGACCCTTATCTTGTTCATATATTCGGCGATACTACGCTCGAGTTTCCTAGTACTACCGAGTATGCAAAGCGCTTTCGCGCCAGCCATCCTTTGGCGATTTTCAAGACTGCGCGTAACTTCGAACAGGATTTTTACGATATGGCCGAGGTCATCGGTCCACCGGCACGAATGATGCGGTGGTGCTGTTCGATGTTCAAAACGGGGCCGATTTCGCGTGCATTTAAGGGGCTTTTCGGCGATGAGCCCATCTTGACCTTCTACGGCATTCGCAAGGGGGAGTCGGTCTCGCGCAGCAAGTACAATCGCATTGAGGACAGCGCCGAATCCGTCAAGATTCAGCGGCAGACGGTTGCGGCACCAATTTTCTATTGGAATGACCTTGACGTTTGGTTGTACATACTTGGTGAAAAAATCGATTTCAACGATGCCTACCGTCTCGGTTACGAGCGCGTGGGCTGCTGGTGCTGTCCGAACAACAACGCGCGAGCCCAATTCCTGTCTCAAATCTACATGCCAGAAGCTGCAGCTAAATGGCGCAGCTTCCTAGTTGATTTCGCGCGCCGTATCGGTAAACCGGACCCGGAGGTATACGTCGACACAGGTAAGTGGAAAGCGCGCCAAGGGGGCAACGGTCTTGCCGCTGCAAGCTCTGTTCTTGTTGAGGCGAGCCACTGCGCCACTGACGACAGCGCGACCATCTTCTCGCTTGAGAGGCCCTACTCAGACGAATTGGTGGGCCTGATGACGCCCATAGGCGATTATGCGCCTGGCCTCGGCCGTCCGCTACTCGACGAGAAGGTCATCGTCGACCACCGCACGAGGGAGCCACTTATCTCCGTTATGCCTTTCGCGCAACCTGGCTACGAGTACGCCGCGAAAGTGCGCGTGCTAAAGGCCTCTGATGCCGAGACGTTGCTGCGCATGGCGAAGTATCAGGTTGTTAAGTTCAATGCTTGCAGGCAGTGCCTCAAATGCGAAGGCCTGTGTCGTTTCGGCGCGATTAGCATTACGTCGGACGGCTACCGAATTGACCCGCAGAAGTGCATGCACTGTCGACAGTGCGTAACCGATAAGTATCTTGAGGGCGGTTGCCTCATGCGCAAGTACCTCAGAACCAAGGAAGAGTAACGTCATGCAGATGAAGTTCAAGGCACACCAGTCTTTTGCTGTGCGCAAAGGATGGCTCGGAAAAGGCCTCCGCACAATAGCGAATCCCGATAATGCTGCACTTCTTATGCCGAGCAACAGCAAGGCCGCGATGGACGAGCTGGGTTTGGGCTCGAACCAGGTCGTGGCGCTGCGCTATTGGATGCAGACGCTTGGCCTTGTGGACTACAGGAAGGGATCTCGCAATCGCGAGCACGTTCTTACGGCGCTAGGTAAGCTTATCTATGAAAACGACCCGTACACGGAGGAGATCGGTACGCTTTGGGCGCTTCACTGCAACCTCGCATCCGCTCTAGAGGACGCCGCTTCCTGGTACTTTTTCTTCAATGAGTTCGGTATGAGCGTTTTTACGCGGAAGGATTTTACTCGCGCCCTTGAGCGCTACATCTTCACCTACAACGACAAGAAGGATGTGTCCCTTAAGTCGCTCGAGGACGATTTCAACTGCATCATCAACACTTACGTCTCGCACGGCTATGCCGGCAAGAAGGTCGGCTCGCCCGAGAGCGTTATCGATTGCCCTCTCGGCGAACTCGGCCTTGTGAGTATCGAGAGCCGCAGCGCAAGAAGCTTTCGCAAAACGAGCGCTAACCCCGCCATGCTTCCTGCGCTGCTGGTGCTCTATTGCATCTGCATGATGGTGGATTTCCAAGAACGCATGGACAGCCCTCTCGGACGAGAGATAAGGCTCGCCGACTTGCTCGATGCGCCATGCTCGCCCGGAAGGGTTTTCAACCTTGACGCCGTGGCGCTTCTTGGCAAGCTTTACGAACTTGAGGGCGAAGGCTATGTCCGCATAAATCGCACTGCCGGCCTTGACGTCGTTCGTCTCAATGAGCCAGGCATGACTGCAACCGCTTGCCTCGAGCGCTATTACGAGATTATTGGTTAGGAGCGCTCCCGTGAACCTAAAAGATATGGTCGTCCCCAACAAGGACTTTCAAACTTCGATAAACATCGAATTCGACTTCGGCTCCAAAGAGAAGATCGAGGGTCTCATTCCCACCGATTCCGTCTGTCGCTACCTTGAGCGCATCTTGGGCGATGTTATTGCCCCCTCTAATCAGCGGGCAAAGCTGCTCGTCGGCGCCTACGGCAAGGGCAAGTCCCATGTCGTGCTCGCGGCGCTGATGGCGATGTGGTGCAAAGACCCCGGAGCATTTCAGAGAATCACAAACGCATATAGGCGCAGGAGCAGCGGTTTTGCAGAGACCTTCGACAGATTCGTTCAAGATGGCCAGCGCTTGCTTCCCGTCGTTATTTCGGGAAGCACGTCCGATCTTCGCCATTCGCTTCTTCTCGCGCTCAGAAATGCCCTGAAGCTTTGCGATTCCACCGATCTTATGCCTTCAACGAATTACGACGGCGCAATTAGAGTACTTGACAGATGGCGCCGCGATTATCCGAGCACGCTGAAACGATATGAAGAGCTTACGGGCTCGACCTACGGCACGACAGTCGCAAAACTGCGCGCCCTGGAAACCGATACGTATGAAGAGTTCGTTGCCGCCTACCCAAGCTTGACCTCAGGTAGCACGTTTGATGTGCTCGACGGAGCAGACGTGCTTTCCGTATACGAGCAGGTGCTCTCCGGCCTTTCCGAGCGCGGCGTTAGCGGTCTTTATGTCGTTTACGACGAATTCAGCAAGTATCTAGAGACGAGCATAGGACGAGCCACCGTTGAAGACACGAGGCTTCTTCAGGACTTTGCCGAGGCATGCAACAGGAGCGGCGCAGAAAAGCAGCTACATCTTCTGCTCATTAGCCACAAAAGCATCTCGAACTACATTGACGCCGACCTGCCCAAAGAGAAGGTCGATGGGTGGCGCGGCGTGTCCGGTCGCTTTGAAGAAATCGAAATGTCTGACGACGAGAACCAGTCCTACGAGCTCATGTCTTCGGCGATCATCAAGGATTCCACGAAGTGGAGCCGTTGGCGCTGCGATCACGAAGCGCTTCTATCGCGAATCGAGGGACGCTACGTCCACAATGGACTTTTCGCGGGCAATATGTCCGATGTCGTTGTGCGTGGTTGCTACCCGTTGCATCCGTTGACGGCGTTCTTGCTCCCGAAGCTGTCTGAGAAAGTCGCCCAGAACGAGAGAACCCTGTTCACCTTCCTGTGCGCCGAAGGCGACAAAACCATGTCGGCGGTCCTGGCGAAATCGGCAGAGTTCGTTACTCCCGACTGCATTTACGACTACTTCGAGCCCCTTCTTCGCAAGGAAATGTACACGAGCCCCCTCCATAGGGTTTACGAGCTTGCTCGCGCATCCCTTTCGCGCGTCGAGCCCGTCTCCCTCGAGGCGCGCATCATTAAAACCGTTGCCGCAATCGACGCGGTCGCGCAATACGATCGAGTGGAGCCAACCAAGGAGACCCTCCTCGACCTCTTTTGCGACTGCGGATTGGGAGCAAAAGAGGTCGATGAGGCCATTTCGCGCCTTGTCGAAGGAGACTCAATCGTCTACCTGAGGCGCAGCAACGCATATCTCAAACTCAAGGAAACCACTGGCGTTCATGTGGATGCAGAGGTTTCCAATCGAGCTGGCTCGCTCCGCAGCATGATGACCGGCGAAGCGGCGCTTAACCGAGAAATCGGAAATATGGCCCTGTACCCGTCTCGATACAACGAAGACAAAGGCATGGTCAGGTTCTTTGAGTGTGGCTTCGTTGGCGCATCCTCGCTAAAGAAATGGTGCGAACAAGAGGTGAGGCCCGATCATATCCTCGACACCGGCAACGATTGGGTAGCGGATGGTCAAGTCGTCGGAGTCTACTGTTCGACGCCGGATGAGCTCATTGAGCTGAAAGACCTTGCCAAGAATGAGCTTTCGCGCGAAAAGCTGACCGTTGCGGTTGTACCGAGGTCGTTCACGAGGATCGAAGAGGCGCTTTACCGGCTTGAGGCCGCAAGGCAGTTGAAGGAGGAGGCAGCCGACGATGCAGCGCTTGCTGACGAATACGAGATAGTCATCGAGGACTACTCGGAAATCGTCAACGGCTATATTGCCGGCTTCTTTCAGCCAGAGCTGAGAAAATCCCTCTATTACGTCAACGGGAGTCAGAAGAAGGTCGTTACGCGCAAGCGAAAGCTCTCCGAAGAGCTGTCTCTGCTTTGCGACGAAGTCTTCGGCTCAACGCCAAGAATAACCAGCGAGTCCCTCAACAAAAATGACCTAACGGGAACGGCCTTCAGCAGCCGAACCAAGATTCTCAAGGCTTTGTGTGCGCCTACGCTTGCCCAAAACCTGGGCTTCGTGGGCAATGGCCAGGAGACGTCCATGGCGAGGAGCGCATTCGAGAAGACTGGACTCATCAAGGATATCGCGAAAGCAATTGACGAACCCGGCGTTCCAGAGGCAGGCATTGAAGCGGTCATCGATACCATCAAGGACTTTATAGAAACTGCTGACAACACGCCCTTTTCAGAGCTCTACGATAAACTGATGGGGCGCGATCTCGGCATCGGCTTGCGAATGGGCCCGATTCCTCTCTACCTTGCCTACGTTCTCAGGGGCTACAGGGAGCAGATCAAGATAACCTTCAATGGCGAAGAGCGGCCCATTAACGAGACCCTCTTCGACGACATCGCAAAGAATCCAAGTGATTACCGCCTGACAAGACTCAACTGGTCCCCCGAGATGGAGGTCTACGTGAAGAAGGTAGCAGGGGTTTTCGGATGCAAGTCCGATAGGGCTACGCGAGCAGACGTTGTCGATGCCATGCGCCTCTGGTATGTGGCCCTTCCTCAGATGACCCGTAACGCCAATATTGATCGCTCCCATGACGGGGCGGAGCCCATCTCGAGGGTAAGGAAGCGTTTCTTTAAGGCGGTAAAGAAAATAGATTGCGACACCGACAAGCTTCTGTTCGAGGAAATTCCCTCGATATTCGGAGAACCTTGCGATTCGGACGCCTTAATTTACGCGCTCAAAAACGAGAAGGACGAGTGCGATGGATATCTGCGCGGCTGCGTCGAGGGGCTAGCACACGCTTTGATGGCGTTGTTCGGTCCCGATGCCCATCAGGACGCAAGTCTTTCATCCGTTTTGAGGGATTGGGTTGACGCCCATCCGGCTGTGCAAACGAGCGTCTATTCGGGTATCAACAATCAAGTCCTTCAAGCTGTGGTTACTTCAACGGGCGACGACTTCGTGACTGTCAACAGAATTGCCAAGGCGGCGACCGCGCTTCGCATCGACGACTGGAATGACGAAAGATTTGATGACTTCCTCCGAATCGTTCAAGGTATGAAAACTGAGGTCGAATCAACCGTCGATGAAGCGGGAACGACTGAAGATGAATCCGCCTGTTTGAGCATCAGGTTTGCCGACGAGGGCGGCGTGCTTAGGGAAAAAAAGTTCCCGGTCGTTATCCCGTCCCGGCGCGCCAAGCTTCTTAAGACCGGGCTTCTTGCGTGCTTGGATGAGATGGGAGGCGCTCTTTCCCCTGAGGAAAAGAGACAGGTCGTTTTCGATGTTCTGAGGAGGCTTTGCTAGCTATGCCAGAAACAGCTTATTTCGATAATGCGGCGACCACTTTTCCGAAGCCGTGCGTCGTCTATGACTATGCCGACTCTTTTTATCGCAATTCCGGCGGCAATATCGGCAGGGGCGGCAACGCTCTGGCCGTTGCCGCCGGCGAAATCGCCAAAGCAGCAAAGAGCAACCTGAAGAAGCTCTATGACTGCCCTGCGGGTGAGGTCGTTTTCACGGCTTCGGCGACCGATGCCCTAAACCGCATTCTCCTCGGCTTGAATCTCGCCAAAGACGACGTTGTTTACTGCACGCCCTTTGAGCACAACGCTGTAACCAGGCCTTTATTCCATTTGGCCGAAACGACTGGTATAAGGATTGAGATTCTACCATTTGATGACGAGACGTTTGTGCCCCGATATGAGGAAATCGAGGAAGCCTTTGCTGCCCAACCGCCGAGGCTCGTTGTGATGACTCACGCTAGCAACGTATGTGGCGCGGTCGTTCCTGTGGAAACTGTCGCGCGAATGGCTAAAGCCTATGGCGCAACGACCGTTATCGATATGAGCCAGACTGCTGGCTTGCTCCCGCTTCAGCTCTCCAGCGATCTGTTTGATTTCGCAGTCTTCGCGGGCCATAAGACCTTATATGGTCCATTTGGCATCGGAGGCTTTATTTGCAAGCGCGGAGCCGAGCTCAGACCCGTTTTTTTTGGCGGGAATGGCATCAACTCGGTCGAGCAGCGGCTCCCTGAGAATATCGTCCAGATGGAAGAGATCGGAAGCCAAAACACGTATGCAATCGCGGGGCTTAAGGCGTCCACAGATTGGCTGCTCGAGCAGGGATTGGAAGCGATTCGCAAAATCGAAATGGAGAATCGGGACAGGCTTTTGGAGTGCCTGAGGGCCGCCGGGTTTTGCTCTCTCATCGGCGAAGGCATGGAATGCGAGAGGATAGGCGTTGTGTCTACTCTGTTTGACGGGTACTCACCGGATGAAGGGGAAATGGTCCTTGGCCGATGCGGGATTGCCGTACGCTCCGGCATTCAGTGCGCCCCATACGCCCATCGTTTTCTCGGCACTCTACCCTCTGGAACAATTCGCTTCAGTGTAAGCGCTTTGACCGACGACCCCGAGTTCGATGCACTGGAACGAGCGTTGGACGTCATCGATGAATAAAAAATAGCCGCCCATTGATAAAACCAGACCGTCTGCCGAACTTATCCCCAGTGGATAAGCCACTTATTGTCTGACAAGCCTGTAAGCCGCCTTATAATAAATTGTCAGACGGAGGTGTTTCGGTGAGCTTTGTTGGTTTGGATATCAGAAGAGAATATCGATCGCTATTGCGCGATGTTGTCCGTGATTTCTATACACCACTTCTTTCCCAAGCGGTCCTCTATAGGCGTGCGGTTGGCTTCTTTTCGTCTTCCGCGTTAATTAGTCTTACCGAGGGTCTTAAGGGCCTCATCAAGAATAACGGTACGATTGAGGTAATCGCTTCTCCTCGTTTATCGGACGCCGACATTGAAGCCATTCGAGACGGCGTTTCCCGGCGCGATGATGTAATTCTAGAGGCCTTGCTCCGCGAGCTCGACAAGCCTAAGGGCAAGTTTGAGCAGGCACGTCTGAATCTTCTTTCAAATCTTATCGCTTCTGGCGTTCTAACGATTAAAATCGCTTTTCTTGAACGAGATGGCGAAATGGGTATGTTCCATGAGAAGCTCGGATTGATGTATGACGCCGACGGCAATATCGTTGCCTTCTCTGGTTCCATGAACGAGTCCGAGAACGCTTTTCACTGCAACTACGAATCGATCGATGTTTACACGTCCTGGTCCCAAGACGCCGACCGCGTGAACGACAAGGTCTCTGCGTTTACTGCGATGTGGGGCGATTACGAGCCAGGCGTCACTGTAGTTGACTTCCCCCAAGTAAGCCAAGCCATTGTCGACCGGTACAAGATTAGCGATGGTATCGATCCCAACGCATGCGAGATTACGCCGAATGGCATGAATGAAGAAGATAAGGCGGCCGCAGCGGAACCGAATGATGATATTCCGAGACTCCCGGAATGGTTTCGTGACGGAATTCGCGATTACCAGAAAGAAGCTGTCGGAAACTGGGTAGCCAACGACTTCAGGGGCATTTTCGATATGGCGACAGGCACAGGCAAAACGCTGACCGCCCTCGCGGCTGTCTGTCGACTTTCCGAAACTGTTGATCATAATCTTGGCGTTGTCATAGTTTGCCCATACCAGCATTTGGTTGAGCAATGGAAAGAGGATATCCTTGCTTTTGGGATGAAACCCATCGTATGCCACTCTGCCTCAAAGCAAAAAAACTGGAAAGACAGGGTTCGTAATGCTGTTGGGGGATTCAAGCTCGGAGCGATTCGACGTTTTTGTATCGTAACGACTAACGCAACTTTCGGACTGCCCTTCATGCAAGAGCAGATTGGCAAGCTTAATGGCAGTTGCCTAATTGTTGTCGATGAGGCCCATAACCTCGGTGCGGAGAAGTCGGCCAAGGCATTGCCAAGAAATTTTCGATACAGGCTCGGGCTGTCTGCGACGATTGAGCGTTATGGAGACGAGGACGGGACCAAGGCCCTTTTCGATTTCTTCGGCGAGAAATGCATCGAATACTCTCTAGAGGATGCAATCAGAAACCATATGCTGACGCCATACTACTATCACCCGGTCTTCGTTTACCTCGAATCGGATGAGCTAGAACAATACGTCGCACTGTCGAAGGAAATCGCAAAGGCAGTCGCCTCGACTGGCGCAAAAAGTAAAACTGAACTAACGGAACACGCAAAGATGCTTCTGATCAAGCGCGCCGCCCTCGTTGCGGGCGCTAACGCAAAAGTGAATAAGCTTAAAGAGCTGATGCGAGGCTTTGTCGACAAGAACCATATGCTCGTCTACTGCGGGTCAACAACTATTCAGGACCCTGGCTATATGGAAGATTGCCCAGAAGAAGGAGAAATACGTCAGATTGACGCTGTCTCATCCATGCTTGGCAATGAGCTCCATATGAAGGTGTCTCAGTTCACTTCACGGGAGAATGCGGAGAAAAGGAAGCTGCTTCAAAAAGAATTTGCCGAAGGAAAGCAAATGCAAGCGCTCGTCGCTATTCGATGCCTCGATGAGGGAGTCAACATCCCCTCTATTGAGACTGCTTTCATTCTCGCGAGTAGCACCAATCCCAAGGAGTACATCCAAAGACGCGGGCGTGTTCTGAGACTTGCTGAGGGAAAGCGCTCTGCAACCATCTACGACTTCGTCACCCTTCCCATGCCCGCAGAAGACATCGGAGACTACCCACCCGATATCGCGGCTTCTTCGAAGTCCCTTGTATCCAGAGAGCTTGCTCGAATGAAGGACTTTGCCGCAATTGCGGAGAACCCTGCAGAGACTATTAACGCGACGACTGAGTTGACGATTGCATTCGATATTAAACCTGACGGCGAGGAGACAGACTATGTCTAAAGCAGATATCGCATCCATTGAGATTGACGAGAAAAAACTCGACCAGATGAAATACATGATTCTCGAAGCTGAGCGCAATAATAACAACACGCGAGCGAGGACCAACGATGGAATGATTGATTTAATCACCAACACCATCAAGAGTGTTGCCGATAAAACTTACTAGGAGAACCAATGCTGCTCAAATCACTTCGCCTATTAAACTTCAGACAGTACGAAGGAGCTCAGCGTGTTGAGTTCTCGGTTGACGGTGATAAGAACGTCACCGTTATCCTTGGCGACAACACGTTCGGCAAGACTACACTGCTTCAAGCTTTTAACTGGTGCTTTTACGGAAAGGTAAACCTACTCAATCCGGAAATGCTTCTGAACTACGACGTCGCAGATAGGATGGGAAATGGTGAGACTGCTGACGTTGAGGTCGAGATCGAGCTTGTTCATAATAATCGGCTCTACTCTCTTTTGAGAAAGCAGACTTATTCAAAGATTGGCGGAAACGTACGAGGCGACGCGCCTACGAAGAAAATGAGCTTTTTCAGGCCAGACGGGCAATCCGAGCCGATTAATCCAGGTAAAGTCGATGAGGTCATCAAGTCGATACTTCCAGAAGACCTCTCGAGCTATTTCTTCTTTGATACGGAACGCGTTGCGTCCGTCAGCACAAGAAAGGACCTTAGCTCCTCCGTCAAAGACCTTGTTGGCCTGTCTGTGCTCTACAATGCCACGAAGCACCTCGGCGATAAGAGCCACAAACGCTCCGTTATCGGAAAGCTTTACGATTCCATGGACCAGGACGGCGACGAACGGGCAGCTCAAGCTCTTAGGATTATGCAGGACGCGACTGATAGGTGTGAAGCGATAAAAAATCAGCTTGTTGAGTGTGACGGCGAGCTGGAACAATTGAATGCGCAGAAGGCGCAACTTGATGAGAAGCTTCGAAATAACGAGGATACAAAAGCGCTGCAAGCTAAGAAAATGAAGCTCGAGGCCGACGTATCTCGCGATGAAGAAGCAGTAGAAAAGACCAAGAGCCTTCTGAGGCGCGATTTCAGCGATAATTCTCTCCGTTACTTCATTGGGCCTCTCGTCAATAAGGTAGAGCTCCTGTTGAAGGATGCCGAGCTCGACGATAAAGGGATCAAGGATTTGACTAGGCCAGCTCTAGAGGAGATTCTCGAAAGGGGGGTTTGCATTTGCGGTCTGAAGTTCAGTGAGCATGCGGACGCTGTGGAGCATATCAAAACCGAAATGCGCTATTGTCCGCCGGAGTCTATCGGAAACGCGGTCAAAAACTTCCGGGGAGACATCGTCAATCTAGCCGGCGATGTCAGTCGCATCCTTGATAGCATGAATGACCGCAAGGCAAATATCTATACAACGTCACAACGCATCGATCAAGCGCACGACGATATCGACTCACTCAGCTCTAAAATAAAAGAACTTCCAGATCTCGGCCGATATGAGGCAGCAAGAAATGACGTCAAAAAGCAAATCAGGAAGAAGGTGAATCAGCGCGATGCACTCATGCGAGAGGACGGCGCTCTGAAGGCTAAGGCTGAAAAGGCAAGAAAGACTTATGAGCTTTTTTCTGTCGCCTCTAACAAGAATAAAAAAATTATTCGCTATATCAGATATGCCGAAGCCATATCTCAATGGCTTGATGAAACTTATTCTGAGAAAGAATCTGAGATTCGTGAAACCCTGCAAGAACGGGTAAACGCTATCTTCGAAAAGATGTATCACGGCAAAAGGCGCGTTGTTATCGATGCGAACTATCAAGTAAACCTAGTTACTGATCTAAATGGCACGAGTAAGATAACTGGCGAATCAGAGGGTCTTAATAGAGTCAAGAACTTCGCATTCATAGCTGGACTCGTCTCAATTGCAAAGGATAAGGTCGTGACTAAACTTGGCAAGCAGGAATACGATCTTTCCTCGGAACCGTACCCGCTTGTGATGGATGCGCCATTTTCGAACACCGATGAGACCCACATAGCAAACATTTCGAAAGAGCTGCCTATGGCTTCGGAGCAGGTCATTATGTTCGTGATGAATAAAGATTGGCGTTATGCCAAGCCCGTGCTTGAAGGCCGAGTTGGCGCCAGCTATGTGCTTTCAAAGATAAGCGAACAACATTCGAAACTGGTGGAGGCATAAATGTTTGAACGCGATATCACGCTGACCGGCAAACACGCCACCTATGTTAAGTACTTTAGAGACGACGCAAAGCTGTATGCCCGTTACGTTGATGTCTATATGAACGGTGCTATTTTTGGCCTTTTGCACAACCGTCGAGCTGAGAAAGACTCCGGAGACGCTACGGCGAACATTCTTGCCGATACCCTGCAAAGAGAGCGAAATAAATGTGTTCTCTTGTATCGTCTTGTAATGCTGCTTGATGAGACATCAAATCTTGATGTACAAGAGAGGATCAATCGTGCATTCCGTGACGATGCGGACGATGCCGCTCCTGGTAAGCTGGTCGCCAATATGGAACTTTTCAATTCGTATGTGCGTGGGGGAATTGAAGAGATGTATGAGCAGTTCATAGACGGTCACGGTGTAACGGCAGACGAGTACCTCGATCGCGCCATGGATGTCATGGAGACTTTTAAAGACGAGCTTGATGATGTTGATTTTTCAGATAAATTAGAGTCTCTTATGCAAGGATAGATGCGTTGAATGACGGCGCCGTAACGCTTGAAGATGAATATCAATGGTTTGATCAATTGGCTGTTCTGCCAATCGACGCTGCCGCCGTGCGGTTTTTTTCAAACTTAGGATATCTGGACGAGGGCAAAGAAGTTGATATAGCCGCTTGTTCGTCTGACAGACTTGTGTATTCACTTTTGCCCGAGGATAAACTTCTTTCTGATGAGGACAGGCGCGCGCTAGGCATGATTGATAAGTGTGCGAAGATCGCCGCTTTCTATAGCTCTGATTACGAAGAGCCGTCTACTGACATTGATATCTACGCTGTTGATCTAAAAGATGCAGGCAGTATGCGTAGCGAGGCGGCTTACGGCATTCATGCGGTTTTTTCAAAATTTAATGATAATCCTAGTGTCGTCTTTTTTCGTAGCGAAAAATCCGTTTTGCTCTCGTTTCTCCACGCAACGGGCGAGGGCTCTGTAGCCATCTATCTTTCGGATTGGCTTACGTTTGACACAGTTGATATTGGGCAGCTCGAAAGAATTCATATTGGATCATGCTCACTCCTGAGCTCGATCGACTTGTTCGATTCTCTAGAATTCGAAGCTATAAGGGACTACTATAAATATCCGCTATCGCGCTATATTGCAGCCTATGAGGTTGTCTTTCCTTCTGTTAACTATTCTTCCATGGTCGACCTTTCGGCATTTACCCGCGAGGATCAAAATGAAGCGATTGAGGCGGTGCTCAACACTTATGCCACTCGATATGGTGATGACTATGTTGATGGCTCGCTTAAGGAAATCGACCAGGAAGATTGTGTCGATCTCGACGATCTCGAGTGGGAGGCGCAAAGTCTCGGACTAGACGACGATGAGGGCTTTAGCTCATTAGACGATGTGAGCGCCAAAAAGAGCCTAACTTCTATATTGACCCCTCCATCTGACGTGATGGGCGATCCGATTGCCCTTCTGGATTGGCTCGAGGGCAACGCGGGCGGAAGTAATGGACGGGACTCTGAGGAGGTTTCAGCTTTTCATGCTGTTCCTGTTGGCAAAGCCCCTCCTCCGGTTGGAAGCCATCTCAGACATGCCGGCCTTGGAGAAGGCGTTGTAACTTGTGTTAATCGGTCTCCGCATGGTGAGGCGGGCTTATATGTAAGCGCCGAGTTTGGAGGTACGTCAAGGTCATTTGCATTTCCTCGTGCATTCGAAAGTGGAGTTGTTGAACTCTTGGGCTGACTTTTTCCTTTAGCGATATTGATTATGTGGGTGTAGAAGTCTCTTGTGGGACCATCGCCGTAATGATTGGAGTCCAGACAATCTGACTTATCGAAATGAGAAGTTGCAAAATTAATGGTTGCGATTGGCTCCTAAACAGGGCTCTGTTAAAGGCAAATCGAGTGTTTGATTCGCTTTTGGGGTGCTTACAAACGTTGTAATAGCCTGTTCAGTAGGCAGTGATCAAAAGGTTCTGCTGATCACGAATGAACCACGCTGGCGCTTGTGTGATTTGAGAAACGGCATGCAACGGCCGCACGTCACCATGGCACTGCCTGCGTTCGCCTACACTCCCGCAATCCCGCGGGCCGCACTCAGCAGCTCATACTCCCTCTGGCTCCACTGGCGCAGTTCGGCCGCGCGCACGGCGTCGCGGCACAGGTCCAAAAACACTTCGGCTCCCTCGCAGAAGCACTCGCGGGCAAAGGCACCGGATCCATCCGCAACACACGTGCCGTCTGCAAACAACTTCCAACTCGACGGCTCGCGCGAGTCGTCTCCGAGCAGCTTGATCTGCAGCACGTGCGGATTGCCGGCGGCGCAGAGCTCTTCCTCGAGCTTCTGTACCGTAAAGCGCATCTGGTGGGAGAGACTGCTCTTGACCATGGCCGAGGCATAGCCGCTCGGCTTGTCCAGAAGATGCATTCGTTTTGGCTTGGCTGCCAGGTTGTGGAAATTGCGCTCACTGCGCACGGAGAAATTGTCCATACGGACTCCTTTCATCGATGTTGGCAGGGCCACCGTGCCTCTTGGCCGGTTGGCGTCGGGATTGTGGAGCCAACTCTCTACCCCGACTCTGGATAAAACGCGCCCGCTCCTTGCGGGCACGATGGAGTCTATCAGCGCGCGCGGACAGAAATCAAGCGCCGCGTGCGAAATGATGTGCAGACGGCGCTTGATTACGCGGCAATTATTCGGCCAACATTCGGAAAAGTGTCGAAATCATCCTTATAAAAGTACGGAAAAGTGTCAAATTCGAGCCGCCTAAATTACGGAAAAGTGTCGAATCGACCGTCATTTAACTACGGAAAAGTGTATCCTAGTGCTAAAACAGCACGTAATAAGGGGTGCGCTTATGCTGCAGAGAAAAGCGAAAGCACAGTTTGAATCATGGCTTGCCTCGTCGCCTAACAAGGCTCTTTTGGTCAAGGGCGCCCGACAGGTAGGAAAGTCATATCTGGTCAACGTCTTTGCAAACGAATCGTTCGAAAATGTCGTGACGTTCGACCTTATCGCCGACGCGTCCGTGCGCGATTCGTTTTTGGCGGCAAAAAGCGCGGATGACCTGCTTATGCGCATGTCTATCGCTGCAACGCAGCCGATGGTTGCGAACAAGACCGTCGTGGTTATCGACGAGGTGCAGCGATGCCCCAACGTGGTGACGTTTATCAAATACCTGGTCCAGCGCGGCGACTTTCGATACATCCTTACCGGATCGCTCCTTGGCGTTGAGCTCGAGGGCATCGATTCCCTGCCGGTGGGCTATGTCGAGCAGGTCCAGATGTACCCGCTCGACTTTGAGGAGTTTTGCTGGGCAAATGGCGTTGGTGCCAGCGTGTTTGACATGCTCAGGGACTGTCTAAAGGATGAGGAGGAGCTCCCCGGCTACCTGTATGACCGCTTGCTCGATCTGTTCCATCAGTATGTGGTGGTGGGAGGCATGCCCGACGCGGTCAATTCCTTCTTGGCGACGCGCAATGTCGACGAGGTTCGAAACATCCACCGCGATCTTCACGCCCTGTATCGTGATGACATCGCAAAGTACGCTCCGCCCGAGCTACGCTTGGTTATTCGCGATATCTACGATTTGATTCCCAGCGAGGCCGGTTCAAAAAACAAGCGATTCAAGCTGTCTTCGATTAGCGGTGTTAAGCGTTTTTCGCAGGTGACAGACCATTTTCTTTGGCTCTCGGAGGCGGGTGTCGCGCTTCCCGTGTATAACGTAACGGCGCCCGTGGCACCCCTTTTATTGGGAGAGCAGCGAAATCTGTTCAAGCTGTTTTACTTGGACACCGGAATGCTCATGTCGTCGTATTCCAAGAAGGTTGCCCAAGGGGTATTTGATGGAGAGGCAGAAGGCCCCTTTGGCATGAATATGGGGGCGGCGTTTGAGGGTTTTGTCGCGCAAGAGCTCAAAGCCCACGGATTCAGATTGCGCTACTTTACGTCTAAAAAGGTTGGCGAGCTCGATTTTGTTGAGGAGACGCTCGATGGGGAGGTTCTTGCCATCGAGGTCAAGTCGGGCAAGAGCTTTAGGTCCCATGCGGCGCTCGACAACGCACTGGCAACGAAGGGCTACGGAATCGATCGCGCCCTGGTACTTGCGGAATGTAATCTTCACCGCGATGGTGACGTGCTGTATCTGCCCATCTTTATGGCAGGGCTTTTGGAGCCGTAGCGCACCGCTGACTATGTGGTCGCCCCCAACCCCCGCTACTCGTCCCCGTCGTTGGGGTCGCCCTTGAGGGTGTTGATATCCAAGTAGTCGTTGTCGTCCTCTTTTTGCTGCGTTGCCGATTCGGACTCGACGGGGCTGCGGAACAGCTGGAATCCCTCAAACGCAATGACGCCAAGTAGCACCACGACGATCGCTATAAAGACAATCTTTGCTACTGGATTGAAATCCAAAAAGCGCGGCGCCTCTTCTGCGGCGTAGTAGTCGCCATAATAATCGTCGTTATCAGTGTGGCTATCGGTGTATGAGGACGTGGGTATAGCTTGCGCATGGTCGTCCGGCTCGTATTCGGAAGCGGACGCGGCGACAAGCGGATTTACCGGCTCGCCGAGCGTCGGCGCGCCGGCAGATGTTTCGTCCAGATCGGCATCAGCCCAGGAATCGAAGGCAAACTGACGGGTCGCAAAGTCGTCGAGATCTGCAACGGGCGGTTCGGGCGCAAGATGCTGCGCCGCGGCGATAAACGATGCCGTCTCGGAGGGATCGCCTGTCGAATGGGTTCCGCCGCCCATGAGCTCGTCGGTGGTCCAGGGGCGGTCGCTCATCACGTCGTCGAGGCTCAACGCAAACAGATCGTCTTCGCCCTCGTCAAACACGCGTTTCGCATGCCTGGCGGCAGAAGCGAAGCCTCCACGGCCGTTGCGTGATGCGTTGCTCGACCCCATCTTGTTCCATCCTTTCGAACTGTCTAGTCCTTCGATTATATGGAACTTGCCTTGCGGCCGAGTCTTGGATTCGTGCATTCCAGAACTCGCGCCCAAAAGGGGAGGGGCGCAGGCGCGCTGACTATTTTTCGCCGGCTGCCGCCTTGGCCTCGTTGAGGTAGCTATAGAAGCTGTACTTAGAGATGCCAAAGAACTCGCAGGCACGCTCGCTCGACTTGGAAATGAGGAAGGCGCCGCGACGGTCGAGGTAGCCAATGGCGCGAATGCGCTCATCCTTGGTCATAAGGGCTGCGGGCTTGCCCACGTATTGCTCGCACTCGCGCAGTAGATCTTCGAGCAAGTCGCCGATGGTTTTGGTAATGGGCTCGGGCTCGGTGTAGCCCGTGCCGCCGGTGCCGGTAAAGGCATCGAGCGAGCGCTCAAAAGCTTTCATGAGCGTAATGTCAAAGTTAATGCCCAAAATGCCGACGGGCTTGCCCTCGTCGTTGCGGATAAAGATGGTCGAGGACTTAAGCAGCTTGCCATCGGCGGTTTTGGTGAGGTATGGCTCGCGGTCGTGCACGTCGGTGGTGTCCTCGTGCATGGACTCAAACACAATATGGCTGGGACCGTCACCCAGCTTGCGCCCGCTTACATGGCCGTTTTCGATCACTACGATGGAGTGGTCCACGTCCTCGGTCTCCAGATCGTGGACGACGACTTCGCAGTTAGGGCCAAACTGGAGCGCCAGGCCGTGTGCAAGGCGCTTATAAAACTCAATCTGTGCGGGGGTCATGGGTGCCTTCCTAAAAATTAGTTTGGGCACACTTTGCCATAAACCCCACTTGTTCGCAAATAACGAAAGTGCCGCTGCGTTATGAGCGCAACGCCGTCCGTTGGTTCCAGGCCTAAAGCCGGGTTGAGGTAAGCCATGTAAAGGGGGCGCTCTGCCAACCGGCGGGGTGCCTTCTTTTTGCATCGTGGGCGTGCGGGATAAGCGCTTTCGATGTAGATGCCCCGCGACGCGCGTTATGGGTACGATGGCTTCAGGGGAGGTATCGCCATGAAACTTGGTTGCGTCATTATGGCTTCGGGCGAGGGCAAGCGGTTTGGCTCTAACAAGATGCTTGCCGACATCTGTGGAAAGCCGCTGATTGCCCGGACCATCGATTCGGTTCCCCGGGGCTTTGACGTTGTGGTTTCGACGCGTTGGCCCGAGGTTGCTCAGATTTGCGAGGACAAGCATTGCCCGTGCGTGCTGCATGATGGCGAGCTGCGCAGCGAAAGCGTCCGTGCGGGCCTTTCGTGGGGAGTCGATCACAACTGGAAAGGTTGCCTCTTTTTGCCGGGCGACCAGCCGCTCGTGAGTTCGGATTCCTTTGAGGCACTCGCCGGTGCTTTTAAGGCCAACGGCGGTGTCGCGCCCGTGCGTCTTGCCCTGAACGGCGAGCCGGCCTCTCCGGTGCTGTTCCCCGCGAGTTTCTTTCCTAACCTTATGGGGCTTAAGGGCAAGGACGGCGGATCGTCGCTGCTGCGCGGCCGTGCCGATATCCAGTTGGTCGAGGCACGTGCCTACGAGCTGTGGGATGTCGACACCGCCAAGGGCCAGCGCCGCGTCTCAGAACACGTTGCGGCCTGCTACGCGCCTCGCTAGCAGAAAGGGCGCCAGGGTAGCTAATTTGGGACGGGGCTCTTTTAGCTACCCTGCCTACCTGATGATTTTTCTCTCAACATGGGGTAGCTAAAAGAGCCCCGTCCCAAATTAGCTACCCCTGGAGGCTGGTGGCGACGACGGGGCGGCCGAGGGCAGCCTCGAAGCGGTCGGCCATCGTGGGGTCGCTGAGCGTGTCGACTTGGTTGAGCATGACGCGTGCGGCGTCGAGCCTCAGCGCCTGCATCTCGGCATTGAGCACCTGGGCGACGCGCTCGGGCGTGGCGATGTCGGTGGTCTCGCAGCCGCAACGCTCGCAAAAGAGCTCGGGGCGGTGGACGGCTTCGTTGATGGGCTTGCCGAGCCCCGAGGCGCCAACGATCCAGACGATGTTGGCCGTGCCAGAGGGAATCACCGGCTCCCAGGCGGCGTGGGCTTTGAGCGGGAGCCGCTTGCTGCCGTCCGCCTCGGCCAAGACGTAGTTAAAGCGCTGTGCCAGCTTGCCGAGCGGCTCGGCGGGGGCGGAGAGCTTGCCCGTCTCGGGGTCCAAGACACCTGCTTGGCAGATGCTTTCCCGCGCAAGGCCCGCGCAGGCCTCGCAGGTGCAACCGGGGACATGTGAGGCGCCCGGCTTCCAAGGTGCGGCGTCCAGGCGACGACTCGACCCGTCCCATGGCACGCCGGCGACGGGAAACATATGCGTGGTGGTGCAGAGGAGCACGCGGCCGCCCGCGCGCATAAGCTCAAGGCCGAGCGCCTTTAGCAAGGTCGACTTGCCGCCGCTGCCGATAATCGCGGTGATGCCCGGCTCGAGCTTGAGCGCGGAGGCAAGGTTTCCGCTCGTCGTTTCCATCTGTTCACCGCCGTATAATACTGTGATAATAAATAATCATCAGAGTAGCGGTCGAACCGCTTTTGCTCTGCTCAAACCGTAGCACAGGGAGGTGCCCCGGAAATGCTCGTTTATGTTCGCGGCGCCGGCGATATCGCCACGGGCGTCGCCGCCCGTTTGGTGCGCGCCGGCGTGTCGGTTGTCATGGCCGATATCGCGGTTCCCACGTGTATCCGTCGCACGATCAGTTTTTGTGAGGCCATTCGCCTGGGCGAGGTCGAGGTCGAGGGCATTCGCGCTCGCTTGGCGCAGACGCCGGCAGAGGCGCTTGCAATTACCCAGGCCGGAGATGTCGCCGTTGTGGCGGATCCCCAGGCCAAGATGCTCGGCGAACTTAAGCCCGCTGCCGTGGTCGACGCGATCCTGGCTAAGCGCAACTTGGGCACCACGCGCGATATGGCGCCTGTCGTCATCGCCGTGGGGCCGGGCTTTACCGCGCCGGTCGATTGCGATGCTGTGGTCGAGACCATGCGCGGTCATTTCCTCGGCCGCGTCATCACCCAGGGCTCGCCCCAGCCCAATACGGGCGTGCCGGGTGTCATCGCCGGCTATGGCAAGGAGCGCGTTATCCACAGCCCCGCCGCCGGCGTGTTTAGGTCCGACCATGTGATTGGCGACATCGTGAGTGCCGGCGATGTGATTGGCTACGCGGGCGACACTCCGATGGTCACGCAGATTGCCGGCTGCTTGCGCGGCCTTTTGGCCGACGGCGTTCTGGTGACCGAGGGCTTTAAATGTGCCGACGTCGACCCGCGCGGCGATGCCAGCTATATCAACTATATTTCGGACAAGGCGACGTCGGTCGGCGGCGGCGTACTCGAGGCGCTCGCCATGTTCACCGACGTTTTTAGGGGATAGGAAGCGACGATGGAAAAGCTCGATGTGGTGAATGCTGCGCTTGGCGCTCTGAAGGCCGGTAAGACGTGCGAGCTGGTGGTAGTTGCCGGCACGGCAGGGTCATCGCCGCGCGGCGTGGGCGCATGGATGGCCGTCTTTGCCGATGGCAGCCAAGCGGGCACCATCGGCGGCGGTAAGATCGAGCTCTTTGCGCTGGACGAGGCGCGCGAGCTGTTGGCCGCAGGGCAGTCGCGCCTGGTCCGCTACACCATGGGCGGCGAGAACTCCGATACCGGCATGATCTGCGGCGGAGCCATCTGCCTGTGTTATCTGCACCTGGATGCATCGCAGGCGCCGTTGTTCCAGTCGGTTGCCGACGTCTTGGCGTATCGACGCATCGGCGACTTCGTCATCGACTTTGAACCGTTTATCGCAAGCGCGCTCGAAAGCGACGCTGCCGAATACCATGGCGAGGAGTCGCGCCGCACCATTGTGGGCTGCCCCGGGCTTTCGCTGACGGAAGAGGGGAGTAAGGTCACCTACACCAACGCCGCCTCCGAGATTCCCCCGGCGCACATCGAGACGCTTTGCCCCGAGGGCCTGACATACATCTTTGGCTGCGGTCACGTGGGCGCCGCGACGGCGCGCGTGCTCACGGCGGCGGGCTTTGCCGTTGTGGCTTGCGACGACCGCCCCGGCACGTTGACGCCCGAATGGGTACCCGGCGTCTACGACCGTCGTCTGGTCGACTACAAGAACCTGGACGAGTCGTGTCCCATCGGTCCGCGCGATCTGGTAGTCGTCGCCACGGCGGGCCACAAGTCCGATATCGATGTGGTGATTCAGGCCTTGCGCGCCAAGCCCGCCTATTTGGGTTGCCTGGGTTCGCGCCGCAAGACGGCCTTTGTGCGGGCTCGCTTGGAGCAGGAGGGCTTTACGCAGGACCAGATCGACGAGCTGCACCTGCCGATCGGCGTTGCCATTCAGGCCGAGGACCCCGAAGAGATCGCCGTCTCCATCGCCGCCGAGATGATCCATCTGCGTCGCACCAAGCTCGTCCCCCGCAAGCGCTAGTCGCATCCCAGGGGTAGCTAATTTGGGACGGGGCTCTTTTAGCTACCCTGCCTGCTCGATGATTTTTCTGGGACGGGGATTAAAAAATCATTAGGTACGCAATGATTTTTAAATCCCCGTCCCAGAAAAATCATCTCGAGGCGTTCGCTCACTGTTGGGTAGCTAAAAGAGCCCCGTCCCAAATTAGCTACCCCAGTCCTCTGCCGCATGCGGGTCAAAATGCTACCTGTGCCATAGGCGTTTGGCGCCCATCGTCTGGTGTTCGATCCAGCGGCGTGCGCCGTGGTGGGCGTTGTGGCCATCGTGAACGCCGTGCAGGTTATGGGAGAGTTTGCCGCCGTGTCCTCTGCTGCGCTCGATACCCCCGCGACCGATAGTCAGATCTCGGGCGGATTGATCGCCAATGGTCTCGTCGGTATGCTCTCGGGCTTTTTGGGCGGCGTCCCCACGGCAACCTTTGGCCAGAATGTGGGCATCATCGCCGAGAACAAGGTCGTCAACCGTATGGTCTTTACGCTCGCAGCCGCCATTCTGCTCATCGCGGGCCTGCTGCCCAAGTGCGCGGCAGTGCTCACGTCCATTCCGCAGCCGGTGATCGGCGGCGCCACGATCGGCGTGTTCGCAACCATCGGCATGAACGGTGTGGTCATGTTTTCCCGCCACGGCCTGTCTCAGCGCGATACCACGCTCATGGGTCTCTCTATCGCCTTTGGCACGGGCATTGAGCGCACGGCCGGCGCGCTCGCCGGCGCTGGATTCCCCGCATGGGTCGACACCGTCTTTGGCAGATCCTCCATTGCCGTCGCCGCACTTGTCGCCGTCGTCCTCAACCTGGTCCTGCCTCGCCAAAAATGACGCCCCATATATGAGTTGCGGTGAAATACGGATTGTTTAAGCCTGTTAGGCCGTCAAACAGTCCCTATTTCACCGCGACTGTTTTTTGGGACCCATTTGTGCGGGGGAGTTGTGGAGTTGTGCAGGCAGGCGATGTTTTTCTGGAAATACGAACCCAATGCGCGTATAGTACCGATTGTTTTGTCGGCTCCTGCTGCGTCGAGTCCAAACCGCGAAATGCCATGAGCGGCGCGGATGCAGTCAGGAGGCACGAGGACAACCCACCGTGGCCACGCCCCGTGCTTAAAACCCCAAGAAGGAGTGAACAATGGCAGAAGAGAAGTATGTGCCGCGTCTGAAGGCCAAGTACAACAACGAGGTCAAGCAGCAGCTTCAGGACAAGTTCCAGTACGAGAACGTCATGATGATCCCCAAGTTTGAGAAGATCGTCGTGAACATGGGTGTCGGCGAGGCCGCTACCGATTCCAAGGCCATCGACGGTGCCGTGCGCGACCTGCGCGCCATCACCGGCCAGCAGCCGATGATCACCCGTGCCCGCAAGTCCATCGCTACCTTCCGCCTGCGCGCTGGTATGCCGATCGGCTGCAAGGTTACCCTGCGTGGCGACCGTATGTGGGAGTTCTTCGATCGTCTGACCTCCGTCGCTATCCCCCGTATTCGCGACTTCCGCGGCATCTCCGCCAAGAGCTTCGACGGCCGTGGTAACTTCTCCATGGGCGTCACCGAGCAGCTCATCTTCCCCGAGATTGACTTTGACTCCGTCGATCACCAGCGTGGTATGGACATCACTTTCGTGACCACCGCCAATACCGATGAGGAGGCCAAGGCCCTTCTGGACGCCTTTGGTTTCCCGTTCAAGAAATAGGTTCACCTGCCCTATAAGCGCCGTTCCCACAAGGGGGCGGCGCTTGGGGCGAACAATACTCTATGTGAGGAGGATATAAGTGGCTAAGACATCGATGATCGTCAAGTGCAATCGCAAGCAGAAGTTCTCTACTCGTGAGTACACGCGCTGCCAGCGCTGCGGCCGTCCGCACTCTGTGTACCGCAAGTTCGGCCTGTGCCGTGTCTGCTTCCGCGAGCTTGCACTCAAGGGCGAGCTTCCCGGCGTTAAGAAGGCCAGCTGGTAAGTCACTACCAGCGTTTCAAGCATCCGTTTGGAACAGGGAAAACGTGCTAGTTAGGCTTTGCCGTTAAGGGCGGCGAAGAACCAAGAGCACGTGTTCATCAAGAACGAAGGAGAATCTGTATGAACCTTACAGACCCGATCGCAGATATGCTTACGCGCATTCGTAACGCTAACTCTGTGAACAAGGCCACGGTCTCCATGCCGAGCAGCAAGAAGCTCGTCGAGATCGCTCGTGTTCTGCACGAGGAGGGCTACATCGAGGGCTACGATGTCGAGGACACCGTTCCCCAGAAGACTCTGCACATCACGCTTAAGTATGGTCCCAAGAAGGCTAAGGTCATCAACGGCATCCGCCGTATTTCCAAGCCGGGCCTGCGTAAGTACACCGGCGTTGCCGACATGCCCCGCGTCCGCGGTGGCCTTGGTACCGCCATTATTTCCACCAGCCATGGCGTCATGACCGACCGCGATGCTCGCAAGCACAACGTCGGCGGCGAGATCATCGCTTACGTCTGGTAATTCGCTCGGTAGGTAGAAGGAAAGGAGATCACCGTGTCTCGTATCGGTAATAAGCCTGTCCAGATTCCCGCCGGAGTCGAAGTGGCAGTCAACGGCAACAACGTTGTCGTCAAGGGCCCCAAGGGCCAGCTCGAGCTCGATGTCTATGAGAAGCTCGCTATCAATATCGAGGACAACGTCCTCACCGTTTCCCGTCCCGACGACGAGCGTGAGACCCGTGCCCGCCACGGCCTCACCCGCGCCCTCATCCACAACATGGTTGTCGGCGTTTCCGAGGGCTTCGAGAAGAAGCTCGAGCTCGCCGGTGTCGGTTACCGCGTGCAGCAGAAGGGCAAGAACCTCGAGTTCTCCCTGGGCTTCTCGCACCCCGTGATCGTCGAGGCTCCCGAGGGTATCACCTTTGAGGTTCCCGACAACACCCACGTGAACGTCAAGGGTATCAACAAGCAGCAGGTCGGTCAGATCGCCGCTGAGATTCGCGGCCATCGTCCTCCCGAGCCTTACAAGGGCAAGGGTATCCACTACGTTGGCGAGCACATCCGCCGCAAGCTGGGTAAGGCCGCCAAGTAGTCGTAACCGACTCACTCGCATAAGACCAGCACCCCGTTAGGTGCTGGCAAGATCAACCTTTTTAGGAGTTTACGTATGAACAAGCATAAGGCGAAGCTGGAAGGCCTCAAGCGTCGTCAGCGTCGTGTTCGCGGCAAGATCTCGGGTACCGCCGAGCGTCCGCGTCTTCGCGTGACCCGTACCAACGCCAACATCTATGCCCAGATCATCGACGACAGCAAGGGCTCCAGCCTGACGCTCGTCTCTGCCTCGACCCTCGAGGCCGAGTTCAAGGGCACCCACACCTCGAACAAGGAGGCTGCGGAGAAGGTCGGTCAGCTCGTTGGCAAGCGTGCCATCGAGGCCGGCATCACCAAGGTCGCCTTCGATCGCGGTGGCCGTATCTACCATGGCCGCGTCAAGGCCCTCGCCGACGGTGCTCGTGCCGCCGGTCTCGAGTTCTAGGAGGTATGTAGCACATGGCTCGTAATCAGAAGCAGCAGCGCGAGGCCTCCGAGTTCGAGGAGCGCGTCGTTTACATCAACCGCGTGTCGAAGACCGTCAAGGGCGGTCGTCGCATGAGCCTCGTCGCTCTCGTCGTCGTTGGCGATGGCAAGGGCAACGTCGGCGTTGGCATGGGCAAGTCCGCTGAGGTGCCCATGGCCATCTCCAAGGCGTCTCTCGATGCCAAGAAGAACATGTTCCACGTGCCGGTGACCGAAGAGGGCACCATTCCGCACGAGGTTATCGGCCACTTTGGTGCCGGTCGCATCATCATCAAGCCCGCTGTCGAGGGTACCGGCGTTATCGCTGGCGGCGCTGTGCGTCCCCTCTTTGAGCTTGCTGGCATCAAGAACGTCCTGTCCAAGTCCCTCGGTACCGACAACGGCCTCAACATCATCAAGGCTGCCGTCGAGGGCCTCAAGGAGCTCTCCAGCCCTGAGGACGTCGCGGCTCGCCGTGGCCTGACGGTCTCCGAGATGTTCGTCGGTAAGGAGAACTAAGCATGGCTGACACCATCAAGATCAAGCAGGTCCGCAGCACCAACGGTTGCAAGCAGGACCAGGTCCGTACTGTCCGTGCCCTCGGTCTCCACAGGATCCGCGAGGTTCGCGAGATTACTGACAACGAGTCCGTCCGCGGCATGATCTTCAAGGTCAAGCACCTTGTCGAGATTGTAGAGGAGTAGCAAATGCAGCTTCATGATCTTACTCCCGCGCCCGGTTCCACCAAGAACCGCAAGCGCGTTGGCCGTGGCAATTCTTCGGGTCACGGCACCACTTCTGGCCGCGGCCAGAAGGGCCAGGGCTCTCGCTCTGGCGGCACCAAGGGTGCCGGCTTCGAGGGTGGCCAGACTCCGCTGGCTATGCGCCTGCCCAAGCTTCCGGGCTTCCGCAACCCCCGTCGTATCGAGTACACCGCTGTTAACGTTGAGCGTCTCGAGCGTAAGTTCGAGGATGGCGCTGTGATCGACGGCGCCGCTCTTAAGGCCGCTCGCATCACCAAGAGCGAGTTCGAGCCCGTCAAGGTGCTCGGCAATGGTGAGCTTACCAAGAAGTTCACGGTCAAGGTCGACAAGGTCAGCGCTTCTGCGCAGGCCAAGATCGAGGCCGCCGGCGGAAAGGTCGAGCTGCCGTGCTAAATGGTCTTAAGAATGCTTTCCGCATCAAAGAACTGCGCGAAAAGATTCTTTTTACCATAGCTATGCTCGTCGTGTACCGCATTGGTGCGCACGTTCCTGTGCCCGGCATTCCCTTCCAGGGGATGCTGGGCCTTTTCTCGACCGATAACAATTCGGTCGCCGCAGGTGCTATGGCCCTCCTGAATCTTTTCTCTGGCGGCGCGTTGAGCTATGTGTCGGTGTTTTCGCTGGGCATCATGCCTTACATCACCAGCTCGATCATCCTCCAGATGCTCCAGGCCGTTGTGCCTTCCCTGCATGAGCTTGCCCGCGAGGGCGAGGTCGGTCAGACCAAGATTACGCAGTATTCGCGTTACCTCACCCTGGCTCTGGCAATCCTCAACTCCGTGGGTTACCTCTTCCTCTTTAAGAGCTTCGGCATCAGCTTTAATGGCGCCGCCGCTCCCGAGATCATCTTCGACCTCATGATCGTCGGCACGCTCACTGCGGGCGCCATGCTGATCATGTGGATTGGTGAGCTCATTACCCAGCGCGGTATCGGCAATGGCATGTCGCTGATCATCTTTGCGAACATCATGGCCGGTCTGCCGCAGGCGATCTTCTCCAGCACCGAGGGCAATGGCGGTGGCATCATCACTATGGTGATCATCTGCGCCATCATCCTGCTGGTTATCCCGCTGATCGTTTTCCTTGAGCGCGGCCAGCGCCGCATTCCGGTCTCCTACGCTAAGCGCGTCGTGGGCCGTCGCATGATGGGTGGCCAGACCACCTACCTGCCCATCAAGGTCAACACCGCGGGTGTCGTGCCGATCATCTTCGCTTCGGCGCTGCTGTACTTCCCGGCTCAGGTTGCTGTGTTCTTCCCCGGCATCGGCTGGATTCAGGCAGTTGCCTCTGCGCTTTCGACCGGTTGGCTCAACTGGGTGCTTAACGTTGTCCTCATCGTGTTCTTCGCGTACTTCTACACCTCCATGGTGTTCAATCCCGATGACACGGCCGACAACCTTAAGAAGCAGGGCGGCTTTATTCCGGGCGTTCGTCCGGGTAGGGCTACCGCGGCCTACATCAAGAACGCGCTCAACAAGATTACGCTTCCCAGCGCTGTCTTTTTGGCGCTCATCGCCATCGTGCCTTCGATCATCTTCTCCTTCACGGGTAATCAGCTGATCCAGGCATTTGGCGGCACGTCCATCCTCATCATGGTCGGCGTCGTGCTCGACACGGTCGACAAGCTCGAAGGCCAGATCAAGATGTATGATTACGATGGATTCTTTAAATAGGCTAGAGGAGGATTGCTCATGAACCTCGTATTGCTCGGAGCTCCGGGTGCCGGTAAGGGCACCGTTGCACAGGAGCTCGTCGCCGAGTTTGGCGTCGCCCACATCTCCACGGGCGACCTGCTGCGTGCTGCCGTCAAGGGTGGCACCGAGCTTGGTATTCAGGCTAAGAAGTACATGGACGCTGGCGAGCTCGTTCCCGACCAGCTCGTGATCGACCTTGTCAAGGAGCGCCTTGCCGCCGATGACGCCCAGCAGGGCTTCATCCTCGATGGCTTCCCGCGCAACACCGCCCAGGCTGTGACGCTCGATTCCGAGCTCTCCGCCATGGGTCGCGAGATCGACTGCGCCCTTCTGGTCGACGTTGCCCCCGAGGTCATCATCGATCGTCTGTCTTCGCGTCGAACCTGCCGCGCCTGCGGTTACACCGGCACTGCTGCCGATGTTACCTGCCCCAAATGCGGCGGCGAGATGTATCAGCGCGACGACGATAAGCCCGAGACCATCAAGAACCGTCTCGACGTCTACGAGAAGTCCACGAGCCCGCTTGTCGATTACTATCGTGGCCAGGGTCTGCTCAAGTCGGTCAACGGTGACCAGGCTCGCGAGACCGTATACGGGGATGTCAAAGAGGCCCTCGGTCTATGATTAAGATTAAGTCTGCAACGCAAATCGAGCAGATGAAGAAGGCAGGAGCGCTATCTAAGATGGCGCTCCGCCACGTTGGAGCCATGGTGCGCCCCGGCGTTTCGACTTTTGAGCTCGATCAGCTCGCGGAGCAGATTATCCGCATGCATGGCGGCACACCGGCCTTTAAGGGTTACGGCGGGTTCCCGGGGACCATTTGCGCATCGATCAACGATGCCGTGGTCCACGGTATTCCCAACCCCGATATGATCCTGCGCGATGGCGATATCATCTCTATCGATACGGGAGCCGTTGTCGACGGTTGGGTTGGCGATAACGCATGGACGTTTTTCGTCGGCACCCCTACGCCCGAGGCCAAGGCCCTGTGCGAGGTTACGCGCGATTGCCTTAAGGCTGCCATTGAGCAGGCTGTTCCCGGTAACCATATCGGGGATGTTGGTTATGCCGTCCAGTCCCTCGCCGAGTCTCACGGTTATGGCGTGCTTCGTGACTATGTGGGTCATGGCATTGGCCGCGTGATGCACGAGGACCCCAACGTTCCTAACTATGGAAAGAAGGGGAGGGGCGTTCGCCTCCAGGCCGGTATGGTCATTGCCATCGAGCCGATGGTAACGATGGGTTCCAACCATGTGAGCACGGGCTCCGACGGTTGGATCGTCACCACCAACGACCACCTGCCCGCCGCGCACTACGAGAACACCGTCGCCATCACCAATGACGGTCCGGTGATTCTTACCACCGATGCGCAAGGATCCTGGTGTTCGCTCCAAGGCGGAGAAATGTAAAAGTCGCCGCCCCCTGATGCCCAACCTCGCCTTTCAATTTCGAAGGCATGACCCCAAGGTCTATGCCTTTTCATTTCAAGGCGATCTTGGGCATCAGGGAACGGCTTTGTTTTACATTTCAAATGTAACAAGTTCCACGTAGTTGTGGAGCCATTACGAAGTTATTACGATGCGTGTATACGTGTTGTAGAATACTCAATCGCTGTCGTTTTCTAGAGAAAGATGATTGCTTGTGAAGAAGGAAGACGCAATTGAGCTCGAGGGTACGGTAAAGGAACCGTTGCCTAATGCCATGTTTAAGGTCGAGCTCGAGAACGGTCATTCGGTTCTGTGCAACATTTCTGGCAAGATTCGAATGAATTACATCCGTATTCTCCCCGGTGACAGGGTTGTCGTGGAGCTTTCCCCGTACGACCTGACCCGCGGCCGCATCACCTATCGCTACAAATAGCGGCACGCATACACGCACTCTATTTCCGACTGCAGGCTTAGCTCAACCTACGGTCGGATTGTGTGTGAAGACCAGCCATAGTTTTAAACGCCTGCGGCTGGGCGAGTAGATAGTAGGGAAGTAGTTTGAGCGCTACCGAAAGGAAGAACGATGAAGGTACGTCCTTCGGTCAAGAAGATGTGCGATAAGTGCAAAATCATTAGGCGCCATGGCAAGGTCCTCGTCATTTGCGAGAACCCCCGTCATAAGCAGCGTCAGGGTTAAGAGAGGAGACTACGTTGGCCCGTATTAATGGTGTCGACCTCCCGCGTGAGAAGCGCGTTGAGATCGGTCTGACCTACATTTACGGCATCGGCCGCACCACTGCGACGAAAATCTGCGTCGAGTGCAACGTTAACGTGGATACGCGCGTTAAGGACCTCACCGAGGATGAGGTTAACGCCATCCGCGAGTATATCGACAAGAACCAGATCATGGTTGAGGGCGACCTCCGCCGTGAGCGCAACCAGAACGTCAAGCGCCTTATGGACATCGGCTGCAACCGCGGCCTTCGTCACCGCAAGGGCCTCCCGGTCCGCGGCCAGCGCACCCACACTAACGCTCGTACCCGCAAGGGCCCGAAGCGTCAGATCGGTGCTAAGAAGAAGAAATAAGGAGCGCTAGATAGATGGCTACTGCTAAGAAGAACGTTCGCGCTGCCCGTCTGAAGCGCGCGGACCGTAAGAACATTTCCGTGGGCCAGGCTCACATCCGTTCTACGTTCAATAACACGATCGTTTCGATCACCGATCCCCAGGGCAACGTCATTTCCTGGAAGTCGGCTGGCCAGGTGGGCTTCAAGGGCTCCCGTAAGTCCACGCCGTTCGCTGCCCAGATGGCTGCCGAGGCCGCTGCCAAGCAGGCCATGGAGCACGGTATGAAGAAGGTTTCCGTCTTCGTCAAGGGCCCCGGCTCCGGTCGTGAGACCGCCATCCGCTCCCTCCAGGCTGCTGGCCTCGAGGTCTCGAGCATTCAGGACAAGACCCCCATCCCGCACAACGGCTGCCGCCCCAAGAAGCGTCGCCGCGTGTAACTGAAAGGATCGTATCAATATGGCAATCGACAGGACTCCTGTTCTTAAGCGCTGCCGTCAGCTCGGGATCGATCCCGCTGAGCTCGGTTACAGCAGCAAGAAGGAATCTATCCGTCAGCCCAAGCGCCGTCGCAAGGAATCTGAGTACGGCATGCAGCTGCGCGAGAAGCAGAAGGTCAAGTTCATCTATGGCGTTCTGGAGAAGCAGTTCCACGGCTACTTCAACAAGGCCCGTAAGATGAACGGCGTCACCGGTGAGAACCTCATGATCATCCTTGAGTCTCGCCTCGACAACGTTGTTTTCCGTCTTGGCTTCGCTCGCACCCGTAAAGAGGCTCGTCAGTCCGTCCGCCACGGTCACTTCACCGTGAACGGCAAGCGCGTGGACATCCCGTCCTACCGCGTCAAGGCCGGCGACGTCGTCGCTGTCGGCGAGAAGTTCCGTGACCTGCTCCCCATCAAGGAGGCTCTGATTTCCTCCGAGCGCTTTGAGGTCCCTGGCTGGCTTGAGGTCGATATCGAGAAGCTGTCTGGTAACGTGCTCGCTCTGCCGACGCGTGAGCAGATCAGCGGTGATATCAACGAGCAGCTCATCGTCGAGCTCTACTCTAAGTAGTCCATCCGGGCTGCTGAGGCTGGAGGTAATACATGTCAGAATTCATTAGGCCTCAGGTTCAGGTCGAAGAGATCAACGAGACGTCTGCTCGTGTCTCCGTCGAGCCGCTCGAGCGCGGTTACGGTGATACGCTGGGCAACTCCCTGCGTCGCGTTCTTCTGTCCTCGCTCGAGGGTGCCGCCGTCGAGGCTATTCAGATCGATGGTGCGCAGCACGAGTTCATGACCATCCCTAACATGGTCGAGGATGTCACTGACATCGTCCTGAATGTCAAGGGTCTTGTCTTCAGGGCTCTCGGCACGACCGACGAGGCGACCGCCACCATCTCGGTTGACGGCCCCTGCGAGGTCACCGGTGCGGACTTCTTTATTCCGTCCGAGTTTGAGTTGGTCAACCCCGAGCAGCACATCGCTACGCTCACCGAGGGTGGCCATCTCACCATGAGCATGCGCATCGGCTATGGCCGCGGCTATGTCTCTGGCGAGGCCAACAAGCGCGACAACGATCCCATCGGTGTGATCCACGTCGACTCGCTGTACTCGCCGGTATCCCGTTGCGCCAAGCTCGTTGAGGCTTGCCGTGTCGGTCAGCACACCGACTACGACCGCCTTGTCCTCGAGATCGAGACCAACGGCTCCATCGCCCCGCGCGACGCCGTGGTCCAGGCTGCCAATATCATCAACCAGCATATGGCTGCCTTTATGAACCTTGCCGAGACCCCCGAGGTCGAGGAGGAGGTTTCGATCTTCGCTCCCGAGGTCACCAACGACAACGCCGAGCTGGACAAGCAGATCGAGGATCTGGACCTTTCTGTCCGTTCCTACAACTGCCTTAAGCGTGCCAGCATTCACTCGGTCCGTCAGCTCGTTGAGTTCTCGGAGAACGATCTTCTTAACATCCGCAACTTCGGTGTTAAGTCGATCGAGGAAGTGAAGGACAAGCTTGAGTCCATGGGCCTGAGCCTGAAGGCTTAATGCTTCGCATATTTGAGGAGAAACTAGACCATGCGTCACAACGTTAAGAAGGGCCTGAAGCTCGGCACCGATGCGAGCCACACCAAGGCCATGAAGAAGAGCCTGGCCAAGGCCCTCTTCGAGAACGACCGCATCAAGACCACCGAGACCCGCGCTAAGGCGCTGCGTTCGGTTGTCGAGCCGATCATCACCTGGGCCAAGAAGGGCGACCTGCACTCTCGTCGTCTGGCTATCGCCAAGCTCGGCGATAAGCAGCTCGTTGCCGAGATCTTCGACAAGGCTGCTCAGGGCATGTGGCAGGATCGCAACGGCGGTTACACCCGCATCATGAAGCTCGGTAACCGTAAGGGCGACAACGCTCCCATCGTTATCATGGAGCTCGTCACCGAGCCTTGCACGCCCAAGGCCAAGAAGGCTGCTCCGGCCCCCAAGAAGGCCGCTGCTCCCAAGAAGGTCGAGGCTGTCGAGGAGACCGCTGCCGAGGAGGCTCCTGCTGAGGAGACCGCTGAGTAGACAATTCGTCTGCATAGGCTATATTCGAGGGGTACGTTCGCGTACCCCTCTTTTTTTGTCGCGATATCGTTGTTTGTTTGTTGGGAGCGCCCATGACCGCGCCGTCTGATTTCAATTTGACTCCAGAGCTCGATGCCACGTTGGTGTTTCGTGTTGCCTATGACGGCTCGTCCTATAGCGGATTTGCCGAACAGCCGGGGCAGACGACGGTTGCCGGAGAGCTGCGTCTTGCCATAGAGACGCTCTTGCGCCGCTCAGTCGATTTGACGTGTGCCGGGCGCACCGATGCAGGGGTGCATGCGGTGGCCCAATACATCAGCGTGCCCGTTACGGACGCTGAGCTCGCTTTAACGCGCCGCAGGTGGCTGCGAGCTATGGATGCGCTGCTGCCCAAAGATATCGCCGTTAATGAGGTCTACAAGGCTCGTAAGGGCTTTTCTGCGCGTTTTGACGCACGTTCTCGGACCTATACCTACCGCATTGCCGATCGCGATGCGCGTCCGGTGCTATCGCGTGGCGCAGTATGGTGGCATCGTTATCCTTTGGACGTGGATGCGATGGCAGCCGCCTGCCCAGCGCTTTTGGGCGAACAGGACTTTAAGAGCTTTTGTAAGGTCGCTTCTGCCGTGGGCAAGCCAACGCATCGTTGCGTGATGCGTGCCGAGTTTGGCCACGAGGTCGCCTTTGGCGAGGATATCCTTACGTTTACCATCGAGGGCAATGCGTTTTTGCATTCGATGGTGCGCACCATCGTGGGAACGCTCGTCGAGATCGGCATGCATCGCCGCGACCCCGAGTGGATGCGCGAGGTGATTGACGCTTGCGATCGTACTGCTGCGGGTCCCACGGCGCCGGCGTGCGGTCTTACCTTTATGGGCGTAGATTATGACCCCACCGAGCTCGTCGCGCTCGAATAGGGGAGAAGCGAGAGCCATCTAAGTATGCTGCTCGTGTGGGCGACCCGTGTGCAACATCTGTTCTTGGCGTGCAGCGCATCAGGCGACTCATTGCGTTTATTGCCGGGGTGTACCATGAACGGCAGTTGATTATTGCTGTCGAGAGGATGGATAACTTGCTTCGACGTGGCTCGCTTCCGCGACTTTCGGTGATCCTTGTTGTGGAGGGTTCGCCCAGCTACGCGATGCGTGCACTCGAAAGCGTCCAAAACCAAGACCTCTACGATATGCAGATTGTCGTTGCATGTCGCAACGCTGCGCCGGGCGTTCGTCATTCGCTCGATGTTGCCGCGGGCAGAGATATTCACATCGATTTGATAGACGTTGACGATCCGTCGAGCGGAGCTTGCCTTCGCGAGGGTTTTGCCGCTGCGCGCGGGGCCCACATTATCGCAATGAGCGCCGATGAGTGGTTTGCGCCGCACGCGTTTTTGGCAATGCTCGATGTCGCTTGTGAGACCTCGGCAGATATCGTATTTCCCTCGGTGTCGCTCGATCGCTACGATACGCATCGGGAACGCCATTCTCGTATGTTGGACGCGCAATCCATTGCCCTTGCCGACGATGGAGACCGGGCTTTAGGCCTGGCCAAGCTGGTCGAGAGCGGTCTGGTTTGTCAACATTCCGGCGTGATGTATGAACGCTCCCTGTTTGAGTTGTGTCTGCAGCATGCCGAGTCGTATCGTGCGATCGCCTTTTTGGCGCCTGCCCTTTCGCATGCGGAACGCGTATTTGGGTGCGCCGAAGCTTGTTTCCATACGGCCGCGCCATCGGTTGCGGATTCATTCGACCCCACCATGTTCTCGCGACTTTCCGATGACGCCAAGGCGCTTGAAGAGCTTTGCGTGCCATTTGACGCAATAGATGACGATAACCATCTAAAGCTGGCCTGCCAACGGTTTTACTATGGCCGCTTGGTTGCTTGTATCGAGAATTTGTGCCTGAGCCCCCATGGGGTGTCTTCAATTGAGCGCACGGCACGATTGCGTGATATGCTCAATGACGTGCGGACCCGCCAGATGGCGGTGGCCCTTAAGGGAGAGCGCCGAGGCCTTGGACTTTTGTTTGGGCCGATTGCTAACGTTAAGCCTATGCGCTGCGTTATGTATGCGCATCTGGCTGCTTTTTTGAACAGAACGGGCGCAAGGATAGCCTAGCTGCGTTATATTCGAAAATAATTTGCATAGAATTGTTTCGAAATGCGTTCTTATTCACAAATAGCTTCAAATAGCGCTAAACTATTCAATCACTGATAGATTGTCTTCGCCATCTATGGAGTGAGGTTTTATATGGCTAAAAAACGCAACGGGCGCCAGGATGCCATCAGAGATATCGTGCGCAATAAAGACGTGCGTACGCAGCGCGTGCTGCTGGACGAACTCCGCGCCATGGGCTTTGATTGCACGCAGGCGACGGTTTCGCGTGACATCGCCGATATGGGGCTGCGCAAACTGCCCGAGGGCATCTATGTTCTGGCTGAGGACCTGCACCTGCAGCGCATGGTCTCCGAGCTGGTTACCGGTGTGTTGCGCACCGACAACTTGGTTATGATTAAGGCTCAGCCCGGCACCGCCTCGGGCATTGCCGCGGCTGTCGATGCGGCCGAGCTGCCCGATGTGCTCGGATCGCTTGCCGGCAATGACACGATTTTGGTTATCGCTCAGACTGCCGAGGATGGCGAACGCCTCGAAGCGCTGATTAACAAGCTCAGTGCCGCGCGTAAATAGCTTTACGCACGTAAACAACGCCAGCTAAGACGGTAGAAATACAGGGGCGTCGGTTTTGAGCCGACGCCCTTTTTGTGACGGTGCTATCGTGGCATCTCGATTGCGCGCGATATGCCATGTATGTCCCAGCAAAAAGCGCCCGAGCATTTGAGCTGCTCGGGCGCTTTGCTATCTACTGACCTGTGGAGGGATCGGGGGTCGGGCTAGGGCTGGGATCGGGGGTCGGGCCAGGGTCGGGGCTGGGACTGGGGTCGGGGCTGGGGCTGGGGTCGGGAGTAGGGGTGGTACCGCCGGCATCGCCTTCGCCGCCGGTGTTACCGCCCTCGTTGCCGCTCCCGCCGGTGGTCTCCTCCTCTTCTTCCTCGTCTTCGTCCTTATCCTCGTCCTCTTCCTTCTTCTTGTTGTTTGTGCCGTAGAACTTCCAGACGTTATTGTTCTTGTACGTGGGAGCCGTTCCGGTCGGGAACTCCTCGCGCTCGGCGCCCGCAAGAACGGTGTTCATGAACTTCTTAAAGACGGGCAGGTTGGTGCTGTCGCCCAGCAGGTCCGAACCGTACTTTTGGATGGGAATCTCGCCTGCGGAATAACCGGTCCACAGGGCGCATGCCAGTTGCGGCGTGTAGCCGCAGAACCACAGGTTGGTGGTGTTGTCAGTGGTGCCCGTCTTGCCGGCATAGGGCTGGTTGACGCTCAGCGCGCCGGCGGCACCCGTGCCGCTGCCCTGCATGACGCCGGATAGAACGTCGGTAACCGCGGCAGCCTCGCCTTCGGTGAGCACCCGCGTGGGATTGTCGGTGTGCTGGTACAGAACCGAGCCGGTACGCGAGTCGATCTCGGTGATGGCGATCGGCTGGCGATAATAGCCGCCGTTGGCAAAAGCGGCGTAGGCCGATGCCATCTCGAGCGGTGAGATGGACCCGGTGCCGAGCGTCATGACGGGAACGTCCTCGATATTGTCCTTGGCGGGATCGATGCCGAGCTTTTTGACGAGCGACATGATCTTGTCATTGCCGATGGCTTCGGCCACCTGAATGTAGCCGGTGTTGGATGAGTATGCCGTTGCCTGCTTAAGCGTGATGTTGCCATAGCTCTGGTTGCCATAGTTTTGCACCTCGGTCGTGGTGCCCTTGGCCTTGAGTGGCGAGTTGCAGTTGAGACTGACGTTGGGGTTCATGCCGTTTTGGATGGCAGTTGCCAGCGTAAAGGCCTTAAACGTGGAGCCCACGGGGCGCTTTGCCGTAGCGTGGTTCACGTGATTCTCGTCGGCGTTGTAGTCGTAGCCGCCCACCATGCACTTGATGTAGCCGGTCTTGGGGTCAACGACAACCATGCCCATGTCCAGGCCATCGAGCGAAAGCGTGTCGAGCTGTGAGCGCACAGCCTCCTCGGCCACCTGCTGCATGGTGGGGTCGATGGTGGTCTTAACAGTCAGGCCACCCTTAAAGAGCACGTCGGTGGAGAACTCCTGCTCGAGCAGCTGCTTGACATAGGAGACAAAGTAGGGCTGTGAGTATACGTCGACACCGCTGCCCGAGATCTCGGTCACGTTGAGGGTGATGGGCTCAGCCTGCGCGGCATCGTGCTCTTCCTGCGTGATGTGGCCCAGGCGCAGCATGTTGTCGAGCACCTTATTGCGGCGGGAAAGCGCCAGGTCGGGATTGACCGTGGGGTCGTACTGTGAAGGCGAGTTGGGCAGACCGATGAGCAGCGCGGCCTCGCTCAGGGTGAGGTCGGAAGCACTCTTGGAGAGGTAGGTCTCGGCGGCGGCCTCGATGCCATAGGCGCCGTGGCCATAGTAGATGGTGTTGAGGTACATCATGAGGATCTCGTCTTTGGAGTACATGTCCTCCATCTTGATGGCGATATAGGCCTCGCGCACCTTACGCTCGATGGTCGAGTCGAACTGCTCCTCCTGCAGGATGGTGTTGCGCACCAGCTGCTGGGTGATGGTCGAGGCTCCTTCGTGGCCGCCGGCAAGGGTTGCCACCGAGGCACGCGCGATGCCCAAGAGGTCGATGCCGCCGTGCTCGTAGAAACGCTCGTCCTCGACGTCGATCGTGCCCTGCAGGACGTACGGGGAGACCTGGTCCTTGGTGATGGACTTGCGGTTTTGGGTATAGAAGCTGGCGATCTTGTTGCCGTTGCAGTCAACAATCTCGGTGGGCTCACTGACCAGATAGGCGTTGGCGTCGGTGTAGTCGGGCAGGTCGGACAGCCAGCGGTTGACGTTGCCGATCATGCCGATGCCAAATGCTACGCCCGCGATGAGCAAAAAGCCCAAAAGCGAAAGCAGGATGACGGGCAGGACGTGCGTCTTAGAGCGACCGTGTCCCTGTCGTTGGCGAGGACCCATATGTTGACCTCCAAGTATGTCGTGCCAGGCGGCGGGTGTGCGTCGGGCAGGATGGACATAAGTTATTACACGATAAACCAATCGAGCCGCGCGAAGCCTCGTGTATGCTGGTTGACGGCAATTAACAGAGTGATTGCATACCTTGGTAAGGAGTTTGCCGATGGCGATTTGGGCGACGGAGCCTAGCAGACAATGCGGGAATGGGACGCCAACATCGGGTCTGGCACTGCCCGAGCTGTTGGCTCCGGCTGGCGGGCTCAATCAGATGCTCGCCGCGATCGCGGCAGGTGCCGATGCCATTTATGCCGGGTTGAGCGGATTTAACGCCCGCGTGAGTGCGCACGGGTTTAGTGATGACGAATTTGCGCGCGGGTGTGCCGTGGCGCACGCCCATGGTGTGCGCGTGTACGTGACGCTCAACGTATTCGTGTTCGACGACGAGCTGTCCGAAGCCGTGGCACTGGGGGCACATGCGCATGCGCTGGGCGCCGATGCACTGATCGTGGCAGATGCGGGCCTAGCCCGCGCGCTGCATGCGGCAATTCCGGGGGTCGAGATTCATCTGTCCACCCAAGCGGGCGTCCATAGCAAGGGGGCCGTGCGTTTGGCGGCTGACGAGTTGGGGGTCGAGCGCGTGACGACGGCGCGCGAGCTGACCGTGGCAGAGATTGCGACGCTCTGCGCTACCGGTGTGCCCATCGAGGTGTTCTGCCATGGCGCCATATGCATTGGCTATTCGGGCGCGTGCGAGTTTTCGGCCCTGCGGCGCGGACGGTCGGCGATGCGTGGCGACTGCACGCAGCCGTGCCGCCTGGCATACGATTTGGTGGATGAGGCTGGGGAGAGCGTCGTTGCCGTCGAAGGCGATCGTCTGCTCTGCCCGCGTGACTATCTGGGCATTGCTCATTTACCCGAGCTTGTTGCTGCCGGGGTGGCGTCGCTCAAGATCGAGGGGCGTATGAAGAACCCCGACTACGTCTACAACGTGGTGCGGGCGTGGCGCCGGGCGCTCGATATGCTGCGTGATGGCGCGTGGGATCCCGATGCCGTGCAGGCGCTCGAACGTGAGCTGGGAAGATCGTTTAACCGCGGGTTTACCGACGCGTATCTGCGAGGCCGCTCGGGCGCGGAGCTTATGAGTTTTGAACGCGCGATCAACCAGGGCGTGCGTGTGGGCCGTTTGGTTGCCGTGGGACACGAGGAGGTGACCGTCGAGCTCGATGCCGCCGTGGCGGCGGGCGATACGCTCGAGATCAGGTTTTACCCGGGCGCCGACGCGCGCCCCGATGTACCTAAACGCTGGCCGCAAGTTCCCTGCCCGGTGGATGCCGCGGCGGGGGAGCGCATCGTTGTCCATTGCAAGCGCAAGGTCGACGCGGGCTGCGAAGTGTATCTGATTCGCAGCGCTGGTGTGCTTGAGCAAACGGCGGCGGCACTGGAGCGCATGCGGGCCGAGGCCGATGCGGTCGCGCTTGCGAAACGCGCTGTCGAGACGCTGCCGTTTGCGGGCGTTCTGATGGATAGCGGAACGCAGCCGGAAGAACCTGCAGAGTCTGTCGCCGCTCGCTTGGTCTTTGCCTGGCAGCTGATGGACCAGGACCCGAACGAAGAGCTCGACCTGTCCGATGCGACTGTTGTGCTCGACGAGGTCTGCCGTGTGGGCGATATCGAGCGGACTCGGTCGCTCATGCAGCGCGCCGGCCGCATCGTCTGTCGTAATCTGGGACAAGTGGCGATAGCTCGCGAACTGCGCGTCGTCTTTGACGTGGCAGCGCCGGTGTTCTGTGCGAACCGGGCAACGCTCGCCTGGTTGCGAGGGCTTGGGGCGCAGCGCGTGTTTTTGCCTGCCGAACTTGTCGCTCACGATGCGAAGCGCATTGCCGAGCTTGCCGCCTGTCCTGGCGTCCTGGGCCCCGTCGATACCGATCGTACCGAGCTCATGGTGTGCGAGCACTGCCTGCTGACCGCCGAGGGCGTCTGTGCCACCGATGCGACGGGACAGGCCTGTTGCCGCGACTGCTTGCGTCGCCGGCAGACGCGCTATCTGGTTGAGCGTGACGGTACACGTCTGCCAGTTGCCATCGACGCATGCGGCAGGACGAGGATTTTCCTGTCGTAGGTGCCGCGTCGCGTCAGTTTGTTATCATATGAGAGTTTATGGACTTCCAGCACCGCCGTTTTCGGCGAGGGTGCTATAGCAAAAGGAGGATACCCAATGCTGTCTGTTGACGAGCAAATGCGTATCATCACCTCGGGCGCCGCGAAGATTGTCCCCGAGGCCGACCTTCGCAAGAAGCTTGAGAAGGGTGAGCCCCTCAACATCAAGCTCGGCGTCGATCCCACCAGCCCCGACCTGCACCTGGGCCACGCCGTGCCCCTGCGCAAGATGCGCCAGTTCCAGGACCTGGGCCACAACGTCACCCTGATCATCGGCAACGGTACCGCGCTGATCGGCGATCCTTCGGGCAAGAACTCCACCCGCCCGCAGCTTTCTCAGGAGCAGATCGAGGCCAACGCCGAGACTTACGTGAGCCAGGCCATGAAGATCTTGGACCCCGAGAAGACCACCATCGTGCACAACGGCGACTGGATCTTGTCGATGGACCTGGCCGGTCTGCTGCAGGTGTGCTCCAAGTTCACCGTCGCCCGCATTCTTGAGCGCGATGACTTTACCAAGCGCTATCAGTCCCAGACGCCGATCGCCCTGCACGAGTTCCTGTATCCCGTGATGCAGGCATACGATTCGGTCATGATCAAGGCTGACGTGGAGATGGGCGGCACCGACCAGCTTTTCAACCTGCTCGCCGGCCGTGAGCTCATGGAGAAGATGGGCATGGAGCCGCAGATCGCGCTCACCATGCCGCTGCTCGAGGGCACCGATGGCGTCCGTAAGATGTCCAAGTCCTATGGCAACTACATCGGTCTGACCGACGCGCCCAAGGATATGTTCGGCAAGACCATGTCCATCCCCGACGAGATGATCGGCAAGTACTACCGCCTGGCGAGCTCGCTCACCCCGGCCGAGGTCGACAAGATCGACGCTGCCCTGGCCGATGGCTCTGCCGATCCCTATGAGCTCAAGCGCGCTCTGGGCCGCGACCTGTGCGACACCTACCACGGCGCCGGTGCCGGCGACGAGGCCCAGGCCGAGTTCGACCGCGTGTTCAAGGAGGGCCAGCTCGCCGACTTCCCCGAGAAGCATATTGAGCTGACCGTAAACGACGAGGGCCAGATTTACCTTGCCGGCCTGCTCAAGGACCTGGGTCTTTCGGCCAGCGCCGGCCAGGCTCGTCGCGACATCGATGGCGGCGGTGTCAAGATCAACGGCAAGGCCGTGGCTCCCAAGAGCTACAACATCGACCCCAGTGCCCTCAAGCTGGGCGACACCCTCTCCGTGGGCAAGCGCAAGGGCTTTAAGCTGATTTAGTTACGCGGTTTTACCAAACCGCGTAACCGGTCGACGCTGCCCTCAGTTCCGCCGTTCTAACGAACGGCGGACCGGTCGACGCTGC